>Ga0075122_10000216_pt1 | contig 48106 bp, 41 predicted proteins | sample AntAceMetag02UKB_FD_69790 | JGI IMG/M metagenome (GOLD analysis project Ga0075122, IMG submission 69790) | Saline lake microbial communities from Ace Lake, Antarctica - Antarctic Ace Lake Metagenome 02UKB | ecosystem: Environmental > Aquatic > Non-marine Saline and Alkaline > Saline | place... | reverse complement strand
GCTATTTCTTCTGTCCAAGGCTGGGCGAAAGTGCGTCACCCAGGTTCAGCAGAGGAACCATTCCGTTCGTACTTGGATCGATAACAACGACATCTCTAACATTGGGCAATACGTTTTGCAAAGTCTCGACATACATCCGAGTTCGAGTAACCTCCTTTGCAGAGACATACTGTTTCAGGATGGCATTGAATCTGGCCACATCTCCTTCAGCTCGATTGATTCTTTCGATCGCATACCCTTCAGCTTCCTGGATCACTTTTTTAGCTGTTCCAAGGGCTTTTGGGATTTGTGTGTTTGCCTCTTTTTGCGCTTCGTTACTGACACGAATTTTGTCCTGCTCGGCCTCGTTGACTTCGTTAAATGAAGGACGAACCGGATCTGGCGGGTTTAAATCCTGCAGCTGTACCACCACCAACTGAATTCCAGAGTTGTATTTGTCTATGACATCCTGCATCTCTTTTAGTGTGGATTCAGCAAGCTCTTCCCGGTTGTTCAGCACATAGTCAAAATCCCGATTTCCCACTAAGCGACGTATGACCGATTCAGATACATCTCTGACGGCGGCTCGTGAGTCTCTGATATTAAAAAGAAAGCTCTCAGCATCGCGAATTTTATACTGGACCACCCAATTTAGCTGGATCACATTTTTATCAGCGGTGATCATCAATGATTCTAAATCCAGAGCATTAGAGGCTTGGGAATATGTCCGCGATACATTTTGGCGGAAACCGAATTCCTCCTTGCGGATGGACTCGACATCTACCTTAATCACCTTTTCGATAAAGGGGATTAGAAAGTTCAAACCTGGACTGGTTATGTTACTGAACCTCCCGAACCTTAAGACAACACCCTGTTCGTTCGGTTGGATCTGGTAAACAGATTGAAACCCTAAAAATAGGATTAGAAGCAGGACCACTACGATCCCGAAATTCATACCGGGGGGTTTTATATTACCATCTTGCCCTGATGGCGGTTTATTTCCCTGTTTGATATTGAATATTTTTTTTAATCCCTGCTGAATGATTTCATCGAGCTCTGAGGGTTTCTTATCGCGATTTCCCCAGGGATTCATGTTGTCTGACATTCAAATTCTCCTCGTTCAAAGATTATAAACATGATCTTATTCAGAACAGTGATACTGCAAATATCTCTCTTTATTGTTAGATTCTCCTTGAATCAGGAAACCTATGTCAAGGAGAACTGACAAAAAGCCCTTGCCTAAAAAGACTTGTAATCCCGTTTGCGCCGCAGTTGATATTTTTTTACGGCCTGAGCATGATCTCTGTAATTATTCGTAAATTTGTGGGTTCCATCTCCCTTCGCTACAAAAAATAGATAGTCCGTATCGGCGGGTTGAACTGCCGCAATCAGAGAAGCGAGGCCAGGGTTGGCAATAGGAGTTGGTGGGAGACCTTTTACGATATATGTGTTGTATGGTGTCCGCGTCCGGAGCTGTTTACGGGTCAGGTTGCCATTAAAATTCTTAATACCGTAAATCACAGTTGGATCCGTCTGTAACTTCATGTTCTGTTTAAGGCGATTGTGAAAGACCGAAGCGATTAATTTTCGTTCCATGGCAGCTCCTGTTTCTTTCTCTATTATGGAAGCTAGAATGATTGCCTCGTAATAGGTTAAACCTACAGCTTTGGCGTGAGCCTGGTAGTTATCAGGAATATTATCAAAAAAAGACTTAATCATCGAGCGAATGACGGTTTTGGCAGATGTATGTCGGGAAAACAGGTACGTTTCGGGAAATAAAAAGCCTTCCAAGGAGACAGTCTGGCTGCCTAGGCCAAGTGACTTGATGAATGCACTCTGTTTGCTGTAACGATGATATTCCTTTTGGATTCCCAAGCCGGCGTTTGAGAATAGCCTAAAAGTTTCTTCCATTCGCAACCCTTCCGGGATGGTGATCTTCTTTAAAATGGTGGTTCCTGTACTCAGTAAACGGATCAAGGAATAAGTGGAAATTCGTCCCACAAATTTATACTCTCCGCTTTTGATACTTTTGCGTTTCCCCAGTACGAAGGAGGTCCATTTGAACAGGAATTTTGAAGCTATCAAATCCTGTTTTTCGAGGTTTGCGGCGATGCGATTCAGGCTTTCGCCTTTTTTAATTTCGACATATGTGGTTTGATCGGTCTGGCCCTTCAAAGGCAACATGATGGTGCTGACGAGGATGAACATCCCGACCAGAACAACGAATCCACCAAAAATGGCTACTTTTTTTTTCACGGTTATATCTTCAATTCTATCTAAAAACGGTGGATTATTCGTTACCCGTCAGTTTTTATTGATATGCTCAAGGATAACAGCTTAAGAGATGACAATTTAGAATTTTTTGATTTGAGGGGTTATCAGGTTTCCAGTCAGGCGGAGGGATAATTTACCTCCTTTATTCCGATAGCTGCTGATGATGCTGTTTATCAGTCCAAGCTTGGTTTGATAGGGCTTTGAGATATCTGCAACTAACTTTAAATCGAGTTTTGATCTTTGGATCCGTTTCCAATTGATCATTACTTTACCTTCAAGTACGGCACTGGTATCCCCTGCTGTTTTGATTGCCAAATCCAACTGATTATTTTTCAGAGCCATTTTGGCTTCGACGGTTGCCAGTCGAATGTCCGGTAGATCAAGCGGAAGAGTTGTATATATTTTTTTACCAGTCACGTTGATATCTTTCAACTTGATCCGGATATCCCCAGCCAATGTCCCAAAAACAGTGCTTCCATCGAGATCTAAGAGTGGATTGGATTGCACCAGTCTGGTGCTACGGATAAAAGGATTCCAATTCGGTTCCAGATTTCTTATTTTTAAGTCGACTCTGAAATCTGGCAAGAAACCGAAAGTGCCGTTTCCATGACCACTATATAGCTGGAAGTCATAAGGAATCTCTTGTAGGAGTATAATCGATACTAAATTAAAATGGAACCTGACAGCATCCAATTTAAGCCATTCCATTTGACTGGTAGCGTTTTTAAACTCTAGTTGATCGATTTCAAGTCCCCAGAAACGGGTGTGGGCTACACTGATCTCAGCCCTTACCTGTTGTGGAAGCGATTGATTTAATCTGTATTCCAGCCAGGCGACCAGTTTTTCTTCTGACACATTGAGCCAGAATGACATGAATAACAACAGGCAGACTGAAATTGCCAATAATAGAATTGTAATGAGTTTTTTTAACATAGATAGAAATCCTTACCAGCTACTTAAAGCAGACGATAGCCGAAACCGTTTTTTATTTTGATATGCGGGATTGATATCGATGCTTTCAATTGCAATGACTGGTAAAGAGTTTTCAATGCCATGCAGTGTGTTGATCAGTTCGGTGAGGTTAACCTCTTCCAGTTTTAAAACCAGACGTTGTCGCCCGTCTGTGATGTTGTCCACGATGGTTCCTGAGCGGGATTTGAGTTGATGATGCCGGAGTATTCGATCAACTCTTTTACTTAACGATGTTGATTGACTGCTTCTAGTCTTCTCCAGATGTTGTAATTCCTGACCCAATAGATTGATTTGTCGGATTTTATCTTCCAAACGACTGATGGTAAGCTGCTGTTTTTCGCGATAATCACTCAATGGCAACAGAGCGAAGCGAAAAAACAGCAGTGGTAAAAATATCACCAATGCAGCAATTATCCAGGCTTTTTCTCGTCGGTTCAGGTCCATTTTTAAGTTGTATAAACGCTATTTTGATGGTTTGAACTGTATGGTTGTTGAAAATTCAACCGTTTCTGAGCCTCGGTTTTTCTCATAGGTATTAATACGATAGCCGTCCGGAGGATAAAGCCGGGATAGTGCTGCCTGCAAGATTTCAAAATCTGATATCGATGCCGTGTGTCCCTGGAATCGAATCGATTGATCATTCAAAGAGAAGCGAGAGAGTGTCAATGAAGGCACATCTAACTTTAAAAGAGAAAGCTCAGTCAACGCTTTGGAAACTCGATAATTTCGGTGTTTAAACCTTCTGTTTTTTTCTTTTTCAAGATTGAGATTCTGAACTTGTTCTTTAATAATATAGACTGCGTTTGCTTTCGATGCGCCTTTGGGCAAGTATTTTTCAATCGTCTGGTCTAATTGATGATTAAGTTTTTCGTAATATTGACTATCGTGATATCCTCGATAAGCGAGGGCAGAGATATATAACATAAGACTAAGTAAAAAGACCCCGGCTACATACATTAAGGACTGTGCATGTTTTTTTAATTCCTGAATAACAAGAAAGTTAGATGTTATCAAATTAATTCTTTCTGGGTGATCTAATCGGGCAGCCGGAATACTCTGTCCGGGTTTGATATTCCCTTTCGTCGGATTTGATTGAGATTTAGTATCAATCAACAATTCCTGTTGCTCATTAATATTTATGTTGTCACTTTGTGCTCCCTGGATAGAAATATCGCAGATGTCAGCCTCCATTAGCCGAATAGCATTGGCTCGCTGATTGATCTGATCCAAAAAGTCTTGGGACATTGTCTCTTCGGTCGGGTGTGCTGATACTGTCGACAAACCGACTAGAAAACCGGTTCGATAGACGAACAGACGTGCTATTTTTTCTTCTCCTGGCAGTTCAATATGAATTCTGTTTCCTGGAGCGGTATTTTCGCGAAAAGTGAGATCCATCAGGTTTTCCAGTGAAGTTACCCAGCGTAATTCCAGGTTGAACTCTTTAAATATGGAGACCAACTCATCCAGCAGGTCTTTCTCCATAATGTAAACCCCGGCCTCTGTCGTTCCAATATCCTTGAAAGATTGGGAAGAGTGACTGTAGATGTAGTTTTCTGCTTCCTTCAGAAGTGTGTCATCCAGTTCAAATTGGATAATCTGGCGAATTTTTCGGCCGGATAAGAGAGGGAAGCTGAAATGTTGATAGTGGATATACTTCTGGTCAAAAACGAGATTGATTCCGGTTCCCCGAGGTATTTGAGTGGCTTTCAAGTATTCGACGAGCTCGGCAGTGACTTTCTTGCCTTCTGTTTTGAACACCGAATTGTGCGGTAGTGTATCTGCGGAGAGGGATACGATTGTGCCGTTTGTGATCAGGATATTGTGTAACTGCATGCATTGTTCTGAATTGACTGTCCTGTTTGGGACGTTTCATCAACCGGTTTGTCGCACGGCTTTATGATCCATCGTGTTTTGATTGTTACGCAGCCAATTCCGGAGGGTTTTTTATTCGGTTATGCAAATTTATCCACGGTATATATCGCCCCGGCTATCTGCCGGAAACGAATGTGGTTAACCTTTATTCCTGAAGACCGGCGTATTGGTTCTCAGGGGTCCCATTGCCATTGATCATCGACTGCTCATCGACAATAGTGTCAGAAAATCCTTTAGATACCGAATATAGAAACTCATTAATGACATTGGCCATATTCATCATGGTTGTCTTTTTCTTTTTGATACTGATGATATCGATGTCCAAGAGAAGACCTGGTTGAACATGGTACGGATTTATCTGATTCGTAAAATCTTCAAATTGCTCTTGAAGAAAGCTTAAGCGGGCATCGAGAATCTGCCGCGTTTCATCGATCTGGTCACTATAGACTTTTCGCAGTTTTTCCGACATCAACGGAAAACGTGCTGCGATTTCGTCTAATCTGACTTCTTCAGTAGGATTGGACTTGCCAACAATAGTATCTTTTGGTTGAATATAGCTGATCTCGTTCCAGAGCGACTTTTTATCTTCAATATCCGGCTCATCCTCACTTTTAGACTTGAAGAATCCTTTTTTCTTTTTTGGCTTCAGCATTCGATCAGCAAGTGTTTCCCAGTCATCGTAATCTTTTTCATCCCGATCATTGGTGTAGACACCGTGACATACCTTCCACAGATGCATAACTTCCCTTTCCAACTCTTCAATTTGTTTTGAATATGCTTTGCGAAGGGATTTCAGCTGTTTCTGATCGTAATATACCAGACGTAAATTATAGCGCTCATCAGGTAACTTAGTTGCATCTTCTTCCTCGTACTCTCTGATGATGCACTCTCTGGCGTTTTTGTAGTTCTCAATGAACTGATATCCCATCTTGCTGTTGTCGAGGATAGAGGTAATTGAGTTGACGGCTGTATTGAATCCACGATTGCGGATATTTTCGTTGTCAATTATTTTTTTAATGTTTTCCCGGATATTCAGCGAATTGTAATCTTTGGATTCAATTTCTGCCTGAATGCCATCGACAGAATCCAGAAATTTCTTTGCGACAAACTGATACCTTTTGGACTCCTCTGTATTATCGTCGGAAATATACTTATCCATGACCCGCAGTTTTTCAAAAATCCTTTCTGAGTCGCTCATCTCCACTTTGCCCTCATCAACCAGCAGTTGGTTGATTTCACCAATCTCGTTGTCAATCAACTCATGTATATTTTTGGCTACGATATCCTTAATGATTGAAGTTACAGGTACTTGGTAATGATAAATCCGACTAATCAGTTCTGAATCAAGAATACTGATAGACAATTTAAGGTCCATGACGGTTTTAGGGCGCCTGGCATTATCCTTAAACGTACATTTTTCTATCGCATATGAGTTTTCACCCCTGATGAAAACACCGACATCTGTTTTTTCCCGAAGCAGAGCGTTTGTATTTGTCTCAAGCTCAGCCACACCGCGCTCAATATGCCCTTGAAGATGGCTGTACATATTGACTACAGATTTTTCAATATCCTCGGTATTAAAGGTTTCGGAATCACCAATGCGATTAATGATTTCGGTTATCTCCCGAGGAGTATATTTATTCAGAGTTCGTGTTTCTTCCTTGTCAATCAGATCCCGGATCTTCTTGTTCATCTCATCTTCCATCGTTACAAGGTAACGATTGAGCATGTTCTGGAAATCCTGATTGAAATAGTTATGTAATTTCGATTTAACGGACCCCATTACATCAAGCTTTTCCAACACTTCCGGGGGTAACTTGGCGTGAATGTGATTCAAGATTTTATCGACTTCCTCATCTATGATCCCTTTTGCTTCTTCGTATTCATCCCGGTCTTGTCGATGTAGACTGTTCCGAGAACCAACGGCGCTTGGTTTTTCCGGATGAACAAAATTAGGACTTTTTACGATAGTTTCACGAGCCATTCTTCACTCCCATATTGAAAAGGTATTGATTAGCAGCATTATCTTACTATTGATATTTATGAATAACGCATCCTCGCTCTTTACAAAGATAGTATTCGCCTGTAAAAATCAAAGATTTTACTTAATGCCAGTGAATCAAAATGTAACGATGTAACGTATTGAATTTTTACGAAAAACATCAAACAGAGAATAAATTCGATATTTTAAGTTTAATTATTTGTTATTGCTAATAAAAAATAAAACACTGGGTTTACTGCAGGTGGGTCATTTGAATCATTCAGCTGCAGCAGATAACGATCATTAATAATAGGTTTTTGCGTTTTTGTACCAAGTGTATAGATTTATTGCAACTATTTAGATGCAGCATAGCGCAAATAGAGATTTTTTTGAGTCGTCACATCGTTATCATCACGTGCTACGATGACCACAATATTATTTTTATCTTTAAGGCTCAACTCAATAGTGAAATCAACATTTTTGCGATTTGCCTGCTTAATGAAATTTTTATAATAAATTTTCTTTTTATTCTGAAAAATATACATATCTTTTACACCCTGAGGATCATTAATACTACCGGTAAGTTCAAAGACACTGGTGGTGCTCAATAACTGTTCAGAATTTAGCTTAATTGCAGGCGGTGTATTCGTGCTGGATGTTGCAATTTTATTTAACGGAATCTTTATCTTCTGGCTTATCGAAGATAAGGGAAATGTTCCATCCAGGATATTTAATGAAAAATCGAGATTTTTGTCCTGAGGGGTGTTTTTTAAATCAAATTCAAAAATGGCATTATTGGTTGCACGGGGCTTCAAGGAGTCGAGGTTCTGACGACCCTTTTTTAGAAAGATGTTCTTCCCCTCTCCATTTCGCAGGAGAACTGTCAAAGGGCCGGACTTTCCTGCCCCGGAGTTGGTAACATCAATTTTCACCGCAATAGTTTCTTTCTTTTCAAGAATACTGTTCCCATTCCCTACCGATTTATACTTCCCATTTTCATAAGGTGTGACTGTGTAATGAAAGAGTGGTCGATTTTCTTCCTTGATGATCAGGTCAATGGAATCTCGATGAATGGTTCTCTTCTGCTGATCGGTAAAAACCAGCGAGATCAGATTATTCCTGGAATGGGATGATTCGGCGATCTTGATGGGGATGTACCACTTTCTTGAAATTCCGGGATCTAGTTTCCCAAACGCAAACTGTCTGTCATTGAAAACTTCGTTTTTAGATGCCGTGATTGCCATCAGTTTGGCGATCGGAATTTTCCCTGTGTTTTCCGCTACGAGATACAACCTGATTTCGCTATTTGCTGGAATGGGCCCTTTATGTTTGCGCCAGATTTCTTTAGTTCCAGACATCGATTTGATTTCAAGCCACACGTTGCTCTTTATACGTCCCTGCTTTTTTATGTCATAAGATTTCCAATCTATAGGAATGGAAAAAGAGCCGAATCGATCAACAAGTTTCTGTTCCTGAATTTTCTGTTCCTCATTTAAATATGAGAGTCCTTTTTTAAGCAGTTGAGCGAACCCTTTTTTATTGTTCTCACGGAGGATTTTGATAGCTGCCTGGACCAGAAAATCATCTTTAAGTCGAGTCAGTTTGGCGGCTTTTATATCGGTGTCCTCTTCATCCTCTTTTTCATTTTCATCCTCTTTTTCCTCATAAAGATAGAAAACCGTTTGCAGCGGTTTTTCGGCCTTATCTCCCCATTCTGCAAAATTCTGATCGAGACTGTTTTCACCTCGATCAAGCTTGGGTGATGTCACATGCAGGAAATCGGTTGAGATATAATATGGTGTTACAGTAATATGGGGTGTCACACCAACTGACTGAATTGAAATGTTACCGGGAGTCAGATACTTTGACGTTGTCAATCGTAGGGCAGAACCATCTTTGAATGGAATGACCTGTTGGACGGACCCTTTGCCGAATGTTTGGATTCCGATAACCATGGCTCGATTGTTTTTTTTCAAGGCAGCAGCCACAATTTCCGATGCTGATGCGGAGCCGTTATTTACGATAACAATAATAGGAATATCCTCAATACTTCTAAACCAGTGTGCCTTATAACTCTTTATTGAATTGGATTGAAGTCCGGCCGTTGATACAATCACACCATCGCTGAGAAATCGGTCGCTGACTTTAATCGCCTGATCCAGCAAACCACCGGGATTGTTTCTGAGATCGACGATGAGTCCCTGAAAATCATTCAGATCATAATCCAGATCACTCAGGTGAGAATTGATCTCATCCATTGTATTTTGCTGAAACGTATTGATTTTCAGATATCCTACGCGCTGGCCGCTCTCTTCAAACAGATGGGACTCAACACTTGTGATTTTAATGAGGTCGCGGATAATCGTGAATTTTTTCGGTGATGTAAACCCCTTTCTCATGATGAAGATATCAACCTTCGTACCCTTTTCACCTCTCAACTTTTTGACCGCATCAGTTAAAGACATGTTGATGGTCGATTCCTCATTAATCTGAACGATCGCATCCTTTGCTTTTAAACCTGTGCGGGAAGCGGGGGTATCATCAATTGGTGCAATAATCGTTAAGGTGCCTTTTCTCAGGCCGATCATCATACCGACGCCACCGAAATTGCCTGAAGTGCTGGCGCTGAAATCAGAATAAATCTCTGGGATTAAAAATGAGGAATGGGGATCAAGCTGTCTTAAAAATCCATTGATGACTGCATAATCGACATTTTCCAGTTTCTCGTTTTCGTCCAGATGTTGTTTTACAAACCGAATCAGAATTTGGAGAATTTTATCAAGCGCAAGGGTGTTGGTGGGCTTATTGAATCGAAAAGAACGAGTATATTGATCAACACTTATTTTGACTTCGACCGCTAATTCGTCTTCTTCATAGGTTGTCAAAACTGGCGCTACGCTTTTCGAAAGATAATCCAGTGCGCCTTCCAGCATTTTTGGGGGCACCACTCTATTGTTGTCAACATAGAGTTGATTAACGATAGTCAGGACACGTTTGAGGACATCAGATTCAGGAATGAAGCGCTCAGCCAGAGCATTTTGGCTGGTGATGACGAATACAAGGATCAACAGCAAACGGAATTTCATAGATTTCTTTAGGCTGGTTTTAACCGACCTCGAGGAGCAAACAACAGAGTCGTCCAGTGACGGTTTTTGTATCCGATCATGCCGTCAGCTGAAGAAGTGGACGATGTTGTCTTTCAATAAACAGTTGACTGTCTCTTTATCTAGCTTTTACCAAGGGGTTTTTTTGGTTAATGATGGTAAATATTAAACAGCTGTTCACAATGAAAGACGCTATTCTGCGTGGTCATTGCAAAGAATATTTGTAAAATATAATTCTTCCACTAAATAAGCAGGTTATGCCGGAAATCCCAATTTTGAAGTCCGTTGGAGCAAAACCGACTTTTTTTTATATTACATCACAATTGATGGACAACTTCAATAGCCTGTTCGTAATACGCTGTTGCTATACGCTTGTATTCCTCTTCTGTTTCTTCGGCACCCTGCTTGAACAAAATGCTGTATTTCAAACCCTGTGAAAGGCATTTTAATGCCTGATAAATCGGGAGTACCTGTTTTATCTCACGATCTTCTGTCTCTTTACAATAGGACTCAATGAAATACGCGGCCTTGGCAGCTTCTTCCTCGTGTATTAATTTGATTGTCAAATCGGCGATGTCTGATACGACATCATTATATCGATTTCTCAACGGATCTGTGGTTTTTGCCAGCGCAAGAACCATCCCCTTGCCCGCGTATATTTTTCGTGGGGTGAAGCAGCCATGAACTTCTCTAATGAGTCCCCTTTTGTTTCTGCGCAACAGGAGCTTACGGTTATCAACAATGTATTTTTCCAGTGGTCGCAATGTCATATCGATCATGGGTTGCGAAATAGTATCCCCCAGGTATTTTTTCGATTGATAAATCAGATCATTCAGTTTTTGCTGGATCGACGCAGCTGTACCTTCATCTTTGGATGATGTGGGCGAGGCATTCTCATGGAGTTGAAATAAAAATTTGCTGACACTGACCAGTGTTTTATCCGTCAGTTTCCCTTTACTAATCACATTGCTGAGGAAATATCGATCAGCCAGTTGATCCATGATGATCACAAAATATAAGGGAGCCGACGAAATCTGATTGTCTCGGTCAAGCTGAAAACCTTGCTGATCTTGCTTGATCGTGGCGATAACCGGATGCAATGCTGGAGAGTAGTCCAGTATGCGGCGCACGGTTTCCTGGCAGAAAATCTCCTCCAATGACGCCGTACTTTTTGCCTCCTCACGCTTCTTGACTTTGTAGATTTTTTGCCCGGTTTTAAATATCCAGTAGTTGTGAGATTCGTGATACTTAATATTCTTATTTGCTTCTGGAAAAAAGTCCTTTTCCATGAAGCGTGAATAAAATTCCGGTTTGCTACGTTTTTTCGCCATTTTTTATCTTTCTAGACAGTTATTCTGGATCGTTTTGCGGACAACTGTTGTTCCGCACAGCTGTTCATTTTGATGACAGGGCGTGGAAGATCTGTCAGATCTTTCGCTAAATGTTTAGTTAATGGTTTTAAGGGGATGCTCCGTTCTATAGCTATTACCGCTTTTCTTCTTCTTCTTCTGTTGATTATTCATCAATTCAAGAGGATTGATGCTGAAAAGTGGTAATCTAAGTTAGAACAGAGTTAGATTGACTTGTATTAAAGTTGTACTTGAATAGCCAGTGTTGAATTGGTGTTCCCTTATCCGGCGACTGCTTTTAAAACGCTTCCTCTTTGAGTTGCAGTCTAATCTTCTGATCCGGCTCTGTCGATATAAAACGTTATGAAATCTACTCGAAATTGTTGGTTTTGTCAGATCGGAAAGGTTTGAAAGTGAGTTTTAATTGGAAAAAATCTCCCTTTTATTTTCCATGTGGTCAACATAATAAAGCAGGTCTGCCACATCGCGTAATTCGTGCATTAGTTGTTGGGTTTTATCCCGGTCAATATTATACATACGAATATATACTTTTCGAAATCCATCGGGCACATCCTTATGTGTGCTGAGAATACTCTCCATACGGCCACCGTTTTTGCGGATGATATCTGCGATATCCATAATTGATCCGGGCCGATCTTCAACTTTGAAAGCAAACTGCATCCCCCTTTTAGCCTCAACGCCGGTGAGGCTGATAATGACTCTAAACAGTTCAGTTTTGCTGATGATACCGACGACTGCTTCGTCATCGTCAACAACCGGTGCCCCGGAAATGTTCTTGTCCATGAGTATTTGTGCTGTCTCTTCGATGGTCAGCTCTGAATGAACCGTGATCGGCTCCTTGGACATGATATCCTTCACCTTGATTTTTGAAATCAAGTACAGTACTTCATGTGCGTCCAAACTGGTCGCGTCAGAAGCAGATGCCTCTTTTAGATCCCGATCCGTAATCACGCCCACGAGTCTTTTCTTATCCATGACTGGCAGCAGTTCAACCTGGTACTCCTTGAGTAACCTGATGGCTTCCTGCATAGAGTCGTCAATATTGATTGTGACAAAATCACTGTTCATCCAGTTTTTGACTAACATGAGTTTTCCTTTTTGAGGTTAAAACGCTATTTCAGCCGTTTATCGTTTAGTACATTATTAGAAATAACAATTCTTTGGATCTCAGAGGTTCCTTCATAGATTGTGAAAACTCGCGCATCCCGATAGAGACGCTCAATGGTATAATCTTTGATGAATCCGTAGCCGCCGTGCATCTGCAAGGCTTTAGCAGTGACCCGGTTGACCATCTCCGATGCATATAGTTTCGCAATGGAGGCCGGGACAGTAAATTTTTCACCTCTATCTTTCATGGCGGCCGCAGAAAAAGTAAGTTGCTTGGCAGCTTCAATTTCAGTAGCCATGTCGGCAATAATCCATCGTAGACCTTGAAATTTTGAGATTTTTTGTCCGAACTGCTCTCTTTTTTTTGCATATTGAACTGCGGCATCCATTGCTGCTTGTGCTACGCCGATGGACTGTGCTGCTATTCCGATTCGTCCACAATCCAAACCTGTCATGGCGATTTTAAACCCCTCCCCTTCTTCGCCCAATCGATCCTCAGCAGGCACTCTGCAGTTTTCCAAGATGATGTCTGTTGTGTCTGAGGCTCTCAACCCCATTTTGTTTTCGATATGACCAACGTTCAGTCCCGGCGTTCCCTGACGAATGATAAACGCACTGATTCCTTTATGAGGCTTTACTTCATCAGTTTTGGCAGTCACAATGATGATGCCGGCATTGGAGCCGGAAGTTATGAAGCACTTATTACCGCTTAATACATAATCGTCTCCATCCCGCACAGCAGTGGTTGTTTGTGCAACCGGATCTGAACCGGCGTGGGGTTCTGTCAGCGCAAAAGCCCCGATAGCTTCAACCGAAGTCAGGGGAAACAGATATTTCTCCTTCTGCGCATCTGTGCCATATCTATGAATACTCTCGCAAACAATAGAATTATGGACTGACATCACTACAGCAGTAGAGGCGCAAGCATAGGCAATTTCTGAAAGTGCCAGGACATAGCTGACAGTATTTGCACCTTCTCCATTATATTCAGGTGGGATCATCATTCCCATCAGACCGAGTTCCCCCATTTTTTTTAAGTTCTCCGCAGGAAACTCCTTTGTCTCATCTCTCTCCATGGCCGTTGGCGCGATCTCCTTCTTGGCAAACTCCCGGACCATGGATTGAATCATAAGTTGTTCATTTGTTAGCTGGTAGAACATGAAAGTCTCCTTATGCCTTATGCACTCATTCTCGGTTTAATCTTCATATAACGGGATTGTTGATTGTGCCGCCTGCTGTCGGCTCAAGGACCGTAAATCACTACTAGCATGTTTGCCGGTTTTTTTCCAATATTCCTCATTTGGTGCTTAATCCCGGAATTGAAATGAAGTGATTCATCCTTCTTAAGTCGGTTCTTGTGTTCCCCAACAATCACCTCGATATTTCCGGAGATGACATACACAAACTCCTCTCCATCATGACAGTAACCGACACCCTGATGCTCCTGCATGGGGTCAATGGTCACTCGAAAAGCCTTCAGATGCTTATTCTCCGCGCCCGGGGTCAAGGTCTCATAGGCGTAATTATCTGTACGTTTGGTGTAAGCTCGAATGCGAGTTTTAAGGTTGCTCTCTTCTTCTTTTAATAGAAAACCGGAGTCAATTCTTAAGACTCTTGCAATTTGTAACAGAGAGCCGACAGAAGGGATTTTTTTCCCTGACTCGACCTCTTTCAGATATTCAATGGAAAATCCTGTTTCATTTGCAATATTTTCAAGCGAAATGTTTTTGGACATCCTTGTTTTTTTAATCTTTTTTCCAACTGAATTCGCTTGGTTTGATTTCTTCCCAGCCATCTGTTCTCCTGCTATGCTCCAGGGTTTCTTCTTACTATCAGTAATGTATTATAGTTTCGTTTTTTTGATTGTTCACATCGGGTTTTTGACGGGTGCACGGTTTACTTTTTTGGGTCAGCCAATAATATTCTGCTCTAGGCTGATTTTGCAGTATCCCAAAGTCAGCTGAGCCTGGAAACTCTCGTCTTTCTATAAAACAGTCATGCTAAATATTCAAGTAAAATTATTCTTTGAAAGGCTATCCAGATTTGTAATCTTAGATAGCGCATCATCCCCTGATCTCAACATTTCTCTTCCCTAAAAGGGACTGTTTTTTGTGCAAGTGCGCTCAATTTACGCATAAAGAATGGGACTATTAATAATTATAACTCTGCCTTAAGCGTAAAACAATGAAAAGGCCACGTGCAATTTGTTGAAGTAAATAAGAACTAATTGCATCAATCTTGATTTTGACGACTCTCACAATGAAGGATAAATCACATAAATTCAGCGACATCAATGTTTTTTTCCGAACATGCGTTCGACAAATACGGAAGCAGAAAATAAAAAATGGTTGACAAAAAACATGAACTTGATACTAAATACCCGGAAACGGAGCATTCTGCGGGTCCACACATGATTATAGTGTGACCCCAATGGTTCTCTACTTTAAAGCAGGTTTTTATGTTTTCCTGTGTACAACAATAAATGAGAATTCACTAAATCCCCATCATTCGAGAATACAATATGCCCCTCTTAACTGTCTCAAACGTTACGTTGTCCTTTGGAGGTCTCAATGCTCTCTCTGGGGTGAATATGGAAGTGGAGGAGGGGTTGATCACCTCGGTTATTGGCCCAAATGGGGCGGGAAAAACAAGTTTATTAAATTGTATATCCGGTTTTTACCACCCTACCAGAGGGGATATTCAGTATGGAGAGTACAAATTATCCATCGCAAACTTTTCTCCCCACCAGATATCAAATCTTGGGATTGCCAGGGCATTTCAGAATTTGGAACTGTTCAGCGGCCTGTCGGTATTGGACAATTTGATGCTGGCCCGGCATCAGAACCTGAAATACAATTTTCTGCAAGCGGTGTTTTATTTTGGCAAAGCATCCAGAATAGAAGCTGAAAATAGGGCTTATGTTGAGGAAGTCATCGATTTCATGGAACTGGAGCCCTATCGACACACAATTGTTGGTAACCTGGCCTATGGTATTCAGAAACGCGTAGAGGTGGCTCGAGCGTTGACACTTGAACCAAAACTACTCTTGCTGGATGAACCGATGGCCGGGATGAATATTGAGGAAAAGGAGGATATGGTCCGCTTTGTCGTTGATATTCGTGAGGAACGAAACACAACCGTGGTGTTGATTGAACATGATCTGGGGGTGGTGATGGATATTTCGGATCACATCCATGTGCTTGATTTTGGAGAGCTAATCGGTTCAGGGAGTCCGCAAGAGATTGCAGAAAATTCCAAAGTAATTGAAGCGTATATCGGTGAGGAATAGAAAAAAATGGAAAATCAAGACCAGCTACTCAGTTATACGATTCCACAGCTGCTCCGCAACCGTGTGAAAATAACCGGGGACAAAGTTGCGCTCAGGCAAAAGGATTTTGGTTATTGGAATAATTATACCTGGAGCCAATACTATGACTATGTCCGCAAAGTATCACTAGGGCTGGACCAACTCGGATTGAAGAAAGAGGGGAAAATCGCGCTGATTGGCGATAATATTCCGGAAATGCTGTTTATGGCTATTGGGGCCCAATCCATTGGAGCAATTGCAGCGGGGGTCTATCAAACGACGTTGCCGGAAGAAATCGCCCAACTACTTGATTATATGGATATCGAAATGGTCTTTTGCGATGATCAGGAACAGGTCGATAAAATCATTGAGGTCAGGGACAGGCTTCCGAAAATTAAGAAGATTATTTACGAAGACCCACGGGGCATGCGGAGTTATAAATCTGACGATTTGTTCATGCATATCGAGGATTTATATAAACTGGGTGAAGAGTCTCGACTGAAAGACCCAGCCCGTTTTGATTCACTGGTCGACCAGGGTCAACCCGATGATGTCTGCTTTTTCTGTTTGACATCAGGCACGACGGGACTGTCCAAGGCTACCATGCTGACTCACCGGAATTACGTCAATATGGGGATTCAGATCAGCAAGACAGATACCCTGGAAAGTACAGACGAGTACGTCTCATTCTTACCGTTTGCCTGGATTGGGGAGCAGATGAACTCATTCGGTGTGGCGATGGCTACCGGGATTACCATTAATTTCCCTGAGTCTGTTGAGACCAGTATGTCGGATTTAAAAGAGATTGGGCCCCATTTTATGTTTGGTGCACCACGGGTCTATGAGACCATCCGCTCCCAAATCTGGTTGAAGATAGATGAGTCATACTGGTTGAATAAAAAGCTGTATGGGTTTTTTATGAAGGTGGGTGAGAAAGCGGCAGAATATCGCATGTCGGGAAAAAAGTTGCCGATCAAGTTGGGGTTTTGGGCCTGGTTTGGCAAACAGATGATTTTCAGACCCCTGATAAACCAATTGGGTTTGTTGCGACTACGCCGCGCTTACACTGGCGGTGCTGCCCTGGGACCAGAGTTGTTCACCTTTTATCAGGCTATTGGGATAAACCTCAAACAGATATATGGTCAGACTGAAATTGTCGGTATCGCCTACATGCACAGAGACGGAGATATCAGGCCTGATACGGTTGGATTTCCCCTGCCGGAAACGGAATGCAAAATCTCTGAGGATGGTGAAATTCTTTCCCGCTCACCTTCGGTGAGCCCCGGGTATTATAAACTGCCTGAAAAAACGGAAGAACTGCTGCAGGATGGTTGGTTGCACTCCGGTGATGCCGGATTGATCAACAAAGATGGCCATCTCGTAGTGATTGATCGCTTATCCGATGTGATGCACAATAATGAGGGGAAGATGTTCAGTCCTATGTTTCTGGAAAACAAACTGAAATTCAGCCCTTATATCAAGGAAGCGGTGATTCTGGGGAATAAAAAAGAGTATGTTGCCACGATGATCAACGTCGATCCGATTGTGGTTGGAAAATGGGCCGAAGACCGGGGCATCTCTTTTTCTACTTATATGGATCTCTCCCAGCAAAAACAGGTCGAGGAGCTAATGTTTCAGCAAGTTGTTGACTTCAATCGGAATGTGGAGAAAGACCACCATCGCATCAAACGTTTTGTCGTCTTGTATAAACTGCTCGATATGGATGATGGTGAACTGACTAAAACAGGTAAGATTAGGCGGGACTTTGTGCAAAAAAAGTATCAGGACCTGATTGATGCACTGTTCGACGAGACGATCGAAGAAAAAGAGGTGGAGGCTTTCTTTCAGTACCAAGATGGTCAATCAACGACTGTCAAAACCAAAATACGTTTTTATACGATGAATGAGGGGGTATGAGTTATTTTTTTCAGCTGGTCGTCAGCGGTATCGTGGTCGGATCTATCTACGCTTTGTCCGGACTTGGTTTTGTACTGATTTATAAATCCAGTCGTGTACTCAATGTTGCCCATGGACAAATCATTGCGTCGGGATGTTTTATCACCTATTCTCTGACTGTCTGGGTGGGTATTCCCATCTATATCTCTTTTTTAGCGAGCATGGTGATCACTTTTTTTCTGGCCATGAGTGTGGAAAGGATATTTTTGAGGCGTTTAATCGGAGAACCGATTATTTCAGTGATCATGGTGACCATCGGTCTCATGTCGATCATAGATGGCCTGATCTATCTGACACCGTTCGGTTCCGAGAATTACTCCTTTCCTGAATTTTTCCCTGCAACGCCGATATCCGTCGGAGAGGTTTCGATTTCCTGGACCCAATTGGTTGGTGTAATTATTACCTTTGTCCTTATTGCCGGTTTTTCCTGGTTTTTCAAAAAATCTACGATAGGGATATCGATGCGAGCGGTATCCGACGATCAGTTGGCTTCCATGTCCATCGGGATCTCGGTACCAAAAGTGTTCGGCTTGGCCTGGGCGGCTGCAGGACTGACTGCTGCCGCTGCCGGTGGCATTATTGGTAATATCACCGGTCTGAATTTTGATACCCTTCAATCATTTGGTATCATAGTTTTTCCGGTTGTCATTCTGGGGGGACTGGATTCAATTCTGGGAGCGGTTGTCGCAGGTATCCTGATGGGCTTGATCCAACAATTCGCCGCAGGTTACCTGGATGGGAGCTGGGGATTGAATGGAACCGGTGAAGTGATGCCTTATATTTTACTATTAATCATTTTGTTATTCAAACCCCATGGTTTGTTTGGAATACACGAAATAGAGCGAGTATAATCTATGTCTGCGAATCGTTGGCTGGTCACCGGTAATTATTTCACTTCCTATCGGGATGAGCAGAAAATCTTTTCGACCCATCTGGATCGGACAATATTTTCTGTTTTCTTGCTGTGTCTGTTTGTTTGGCCTCTGCTGTTTAAGTTGAGCAGTAGAAATATGCTGGTGGTTGATACGATTTTGATTGCCATTGTTGCGGTGATGGGCCTGAATCTTCTGACCGGGTTCGCCGGTTTGATTTCCATTGGACATGCTGCTTTTGTTGGTGTGGGTGCTTATACAATTGCCTCAATCATCAGAGTCATTGGAGATGAACATCTGCTGATTACCCATGCCTGGCCGCTGGTTATACTGATTGCAGGACTCGTTGGGGCCGTATTTGGCGCCTTTGTTGGTTTACCTGCATTGAGGCTGAGACATCTCTACTTGCTGATGGCAACTCTCTCCTTTCAGATCATCTTTCAATGGGTGATTAATTTTTCCGCGTTCTTCAACCAGGGCCAAACAATTTCAGTAGGTCGCGTTTTTTGGATTACAGGCAAAATTGGACGCAAACAGCACTATTTTTTCTGGTACTACGTTATCCTGGTTGTGATTATTTTCCTTGGTTTGGGTGTCCGAAATATATTGCGAACCCGTTATGGTCGCAGTCTGATTGCCGTGCGCGATAATGACCGGGCTGCAGATGCCATGGGGATGCATCCGGGATTCACCAAGGTGTACGCTTTTGCTCTGTCCGGATTTTTAGCTGGAATAGCAGGTGCATTGCACGCCTATTTATACCGTGGGGTCGGATTTGAGTCTTTTACCCTTCACCACTCTATTGTCTATTTAGCGATGGCGATTGTCGGTGGAATGGGGACTTTGAACGGCTCTTTTTGGGGTCCGATTGCCATCCAGATGCTTGAACTACAAGTTGAAAACCTCGCTGAGGAGGCTGGACATTTCCTTCCTTCCAATATGAACCTGTCAACGGCGTTGCGGCCTTTAACCTTTGGACTGGTGATCGTGCTGTTCTTGATGTTTGAGCCACGGGGAATCGCCAACTGGTGGAGAATGGTGCGTTCCTACGTTAAATTATGGCCGTTTCGTTACTGAATTTAGACCAGACAGGTTTAATAGTTGTTAAACCTTTTTATAGGAGAATAAAGCAGAACAAAATCGCTTTTGTTTGACTGCAACCTGTGATGGGTGCCCGCAGTCAGGTAAATGAGATGGTTTTCTAAGGAATTAAATGAGTATTGGATTCGATAGGGTTCTTAAAAAACGATGGGCAGTGCTTTTGTCCAACACTTTAAATACAACCTAATTGATAGGGGATAAAAATGAAACGCACTAAAATGGGTCTGTTCGGTGTTTTTTCCATTGCTATTTTTCTACTCTTTTCGACCACACAAACGGCTTCAGCTGAAACCTATGTAATTGGCTCATCTCTGGCGATCACCGGGCCGACGTCTGATGCAGGAAACCCATACTCTAAGGGTATTGAGGACTATTGCAATTATACAAATGATATGAAATTGCTTGGCAATGACAAAGTGAAGTGTATTGTGCGCGATGATGCCTATCAGACAGCCACTACCAAACGAAATTTTGAAGACTTCATGGACCAGGGGATGGTCATTTATCTGAACTACTCGACAGGGAGCACACTGGGGCTCAAAAAAGATTTTGAAGAGGAAGAAATCCCCGTTTTACCCGCTTCTTTTCACGCAGGAAACGTGGTTGATTCTAACTATATCTTTTTGCCAATTGCCTCATATTCGGAACAAGCGATTGGATTGGCAGAGTATGTGGTTCGAAATCATAAAGGCGGAACTCCGAAGATTGCCCTTTTTCTCCACCCTTCAGCTTTCGGGCGGGGACCTTTGGCTGATGTCAAAAAAGCAATCGCAGCCGGTTTAAAAGCCGATTTGGTCGAAGTGGTTGAGCACGGAAAAGATCTGGACAATACCGCGATGATCAAACGCCTTTTGAGTAAGAAAGTTCAGTATGTGATCAGTCAAACCGTTCAATCTCCGGTGGCGACTCTGTTGAAAGATGCAAGCCGTCTTGGCAAAGTTGCCTCAAAGTTTGGGCAGAAAGGGAAACTGACTTTCATGGGGGCCCATTATACAGGTGGGAATGATCTGATTGCTTTGGCAGGAAAAGCCTCAGAGAACTATTTCTGGACAACATCTTACACGCTTACATCTGTAGCAAGTGCAGGAACCGATTCCCAACGTGCTCTGGCAAAAAAATACGGTCGCGATGCGAAAGTTGCCGAATCCCACAACTATACCAATGGAATTATGGTAACCCAGGTTGCGATAGAAGCGATTAGAAGAGCAAAAGCAAGGGGTTTGAAAATCTCGAAAAAGGCGTTGTATGATGAGCTGAACCAGATGAATGGCTTCAATTCGTACTATCCTGGAACAACTGTTGGACCTGTGACGTATTCAAAGAGTGATCGTGCCGGCGTTGATACTTTGCAACTCTATACGGTTAAAAAGGGTGTCTTCAGGGCTGTCGGGAATCCATTTGTGCCGGAATTCGCCAAAAAAATAAAATAGTAGTCTGAACATGGATTTGTGGATGACAGATGCTGTTGTCCACATCTGGTCTATATTTCAAATTTGATTTGACGGTGTTATTCTGAACCAGGCGTAGAGTGACCTGAATAACAATGAATTAAGCAGTTTTCTGTTTATCCCTATATCGTTGGGGTCACAAGCAGTATGGTGTGACCAATCTGAAAAGGTTTAGGGTTGGAAATGACCATCCAAATAATTAATTAGTCCGGGTATAATTGTGGATGTTATGCATAATATTTTAGAAGTTAATAATATCGAAGTTGTTTATAATGATATTATTCAGGTGCTAAGAGGCGTTAGTTTAAATGTTCCCGAGGGCAAAATAATTGCCTTGCTGGGTACAAACGGTGCTGGAAAAACGACCACCCTCAGAGCGATTAGCGGGTTACTGAAGCCAGAAAATGGATTTATTAAGGACGGTTTCATCAAATTTCGAGGGGAGGATCTTACCAATCGACTGGGTACTTACGTGGTGATAAAAGGTGCGGTCATGGTACCAGAAGGTCGTCGGATTTTTAAACACCTGACGGTGGATGAGAATATCCGGGTGGGTTCAGTTACCCGTAAAGATGGGGCTCGGAAGATTAAGGTGGATCATGACCGGATGTACGATCATTTTCCCCGGTTACTCAAGGTCAAAAATCGCATGGCAGGTTATTGCTCCGGTGGAGAACAGCAGATGATCGCTATCGCCCGAGCCCTCATGGCCTCTCCAAAAATGCTGATGCTTGATGAGCCCTCTCTGGGACTTGCGCCCTTGTTGGTCAAGGAAATATTCTTTAATATAGAACAGATCAATAACGAGCTGGGAACGACCATTCTGGTTGTAGAACAGAATGCCAGAGTTGCGCTGGCCATCTCCAATTATGCCTATATCATGGAATCGGGAAAAATCGTTCTCGAAGGACCGTCCAAAGAACTCCAGGAAAATCCTGATGTCAAGGAGTTCTATATGGGTATCACCCAGGGGGGTGGGCGAAAATCATTTAAGGAAGTTAAATCATATAAGCGGCGCAAACGCTGGATGTAACCCCCCCCTTATTCTGCCATCGTTTTGAATCATGATCCCCTCGGCGAAGCAGATGTTGAACAGTTACATTGATTCTTGCTTTATGGAAGTTTGAATAGACAGGTTGCAGTAAGACCCATTTCCCAGGAAATCGGAAAGACTGTTTCAGGTAATGACGAATTAAATTCGTATCCCTATAATAAAACCAATTTTTACTGATTTAAAAACTTATAAGCCAAGGAATGGATATTTCCAAGCCTATATCGACGGCTTATTGAAATTGGTATACCTGTATATACGCTTCCCGAAAAACGACCGGATAATCCATGCTAATCACTGAAATTCTTTCTCGAAATGCTCGCTTATATGGACCTGAAATTGCGCTTATTGAGCGTGAACCTGCAAAAAAGCGCAGAGTTGATCTGACATGGCAGGAATTTGACAATCAGGCCAATCAGATTGCACAAGTATTGATTCAAAAGGGTATCCAAAAAGGGGACCGGGTTGTGCAGTTAATGATGAACTGTATTGAATGGCTACCTGTCTATTTTGGGATTTTGCGAACCGGGGCATTGGTGGTACCGCTCAATTTTCGCTTCGTTGCAAAAACCATCAAACACTGTTCGCTGACCGCTGGCGCGAAAGCGTTTGTTTTTGGCGAAGAGTTTATCGAACGTCTGGATGAGATCTCAACTGATTTAAATAGGTCTGTCGAAACGTATATATTTGTTGGTCCCGAGGAAAAGAGACCTGCTTACGCGGAATCTTGTTTGGAACTGATGAACCAATGTCCTGCGGAAAATCCGGCTTGTGACATATCGGTTTTGGACGATGCGGCTCTCTACTTCACTTCTGGGACTACTGGTGCGCCGAAGGCTACGCTGTTGACCCATCGCAATCTGGAATTTTCTTGTTACGCTGAAAATCAGCACCATCGTCAAACCCATGAAGATAATTTCCTCTGCCTGCCGCCACTCTACCATACAGGCGCCAAAATGCATTGGTTTGGAAACTTCATTGTGGGTGCGAAAGCGGTGATCCTAAAGGGGATAGACCCTATCTGGATCATGGAGGCGATTTCGGAAGAGAAGGTCACAGTGGTCTGGCTGCTGGTACCCTGGGCACTGGACATTCTTTTTGCGATTGAAAACGCCGATCTGAATCTGGATGAATATAATCTCGATCAGTGGCGGCTGATGCATATCGGAGCCCAGCCTGTTCCGCCCAGCCTGATTAAAGAATGGCTGAAGTACTTCCCCAACCATCAGTATGATACGAACTATGGTCTAACAGAATCGACCGGGCCGGGATGTGTCCATCTGGGATTGGAAAACATGTACAAAGTGGGTGCGATTGGCGTGCCCGGATTCGACTGGGAAGCTCGGATTATTGATGGAGAAGGAAATTTAGTCAAACAGGGTGAGCCGGGTGAATTGGCCGTCAAAGGACCCGGTGTCATGAAAGAATACTACGGCAATCCGGAAGCAACCCGTGAAGTCCTGGTGGATGGATGGCTCTTGACAGGGGATATCGCACGTCAGGACGAAGATGGTTTCATCTGGCTGGTGGATCGAAAAAAGGATGTGATTATCACCGGTGGAGAGAATATATATCCCGTAGAAATTGAAAACTATCTCCAGACACACCCCGGCATTCAAGACGTGGCAGTGATTGGCCTGCATAGCTTGAGACTGGGCGAGGTTGCTGCTGCAGTGATCCAGACAAAACCGGGTCAGGTGTTGACAAAAGCCGAAATCGATGAGTTTTGTCAGGTGTTGCCTCGCTATAAAAGACCCCGTAGAATTATTTTCGACGATGTCCCCCGCAATCCCACCGGGAAAATCGAAAAACCCAAGCTGCGAAAGATTCATGCCGGCAGTGCGAAAAGCTTTGAGATATATCGGGATTGATACTAGAAAAGAATTTCTGCTCGGTAAGGTAAATCAGGGACATGATACTTGTATCGTGTCCCTTGATTTACGACGACCTTGAACAGTGACGATTTGTTAACAATATGTTCTGGCGCAATGTTTCTAGAATAATAGGAATCGTTAAATACAGCTGGTTTTGTTAAGGATATTGGATATCGGCTATTTTACAATGAGAGGATATTTGGTTTTTGGCTGCTTAATTTGAACTAAATGGAGAAGGGATGATCGAGATTTTTGGCAGAATCGCAAAGATGGAAGGTGATGTGAAGTCATACTTGTATCATGTCCAGCGTTCAGCTTTGATTTATGATGAAGCGATTCAGGAGTACATGAATGATGATGTGGCGCGCTTCGAAATTCGATTGGATGAAATTGGCAAATTGGAGAGTGAAGCCAACCGCTTGAGACGAAAAGTGCGGGATAAGCTTTACCAGCATATGTTGATTCCCGAAGTCAGGGGTGATGTCTGGGAACTGCTTGAATCCTTGCATAAACTGATTGATGTGACGAAAAAGAGCCTGGAAAATTACTCATTTGAAAAACCTGTGATTCCCGATTTCATCAAATCCGATTTTCTGAATATGGCGGACTACATCTCAAAGACAGTCGAACAGCTGGTCAATGCGGTGTCTGCCTACTTCACCAACATTACAATTGTGACAGATTATTCCAACAAAGTCCTGTTTTTCGAAAATGAAGTGGACAAAGTGGAAGATACTATTAAAAAAGTCGTTTTCTCTACTGATAAGATACAGACGTTGGCAGAACGAATTCAACTCAGGTATTTTGCCGAAAAAATGGCACTGATCAGTGATGTGGCTGAATCCGTATGTGAAAAACTGTCTGTCTTTGTCATCAGAAGAGAAATCTAAGGAGTGTTGGGATGCTAACCATACTGTTTTTTCTATCCAGTGGCATTTTTCTGGGTTGGTCATTGGGGGCAAACGATGCGGCAAATGTTTTCGGAACAGCTGTCGCGTCCAGAATGATCAAGTTTAAAACCGCTGCGATCATCTGCAGTATATTCGTCATCATCGGTGCGGTTGCAGGCGGAGCTGGGGCCGCTTCCACTCTGGGTAAGCTGGGGTCGATCAATGCGCTGGCCGGTGCGTTTACTGTGGCGTTGTCAGCAGCCTTGACTGTGCTGTTGATGACCAGAGCCATGCTGCCGGTGTCAACCTCCCAATCCATTGTGGGTGGAATCATTGGCTGGAATTTTTTTGCAGGTGTACAGACAGATATGACTGTCTTTACAAAAATTGCCGCAACCTGGGTTATTTGTCCGGTCCTGGCAATGGTCTTTGCCTTTGTGCTGTTCTTTATAGCTAAAACCTATGTCCGCAATTCCAAAGTCCATCTTTTTCGACAGGATTCTCGCACCCGACTGGGGTTGATTGTGATTGGTGCTTTTGGGTCGTACAGTCTGGGGGCAAACAATATTGCCAACGTCATGGGGGTCTTCGTGCCCTCCTCCCCTTTCAATGATTTGTCCCTGGGAGGGCTTCTGACCATTTCCAGTACTCAGCAGCTGTTTTTTATCGGCGGAATCGCCATTGCGGTGGGTGTCTTCACCTATTCCCGCAGAATCATGGAAACGGTGGGCAGTAATATTTTTACGCTGTCCCCTATTTCAGCCCTGATTGTGGTGATGTCGGCTTCTCTGGTACTGTTTCTGTTTGCATCCAAAGAACTGTACGATATCCTGCTGTCAGCTGGCTTGCCGACGATACCCCTGGTTCCGGTTTCAAGTTCTCAGGCAGTTGTGGGTGCAGTGATTGGAATCGGACTGGCGAAAGGTGGAAAAAACCTTCATCTGGGAGTAGTTGGGCGCATCAGCATCGGCTGGGTGCTGACACCGGTGATATCAGCGGTTCTGACGTTTATATCATTGTACTTCATGCAGAATGTCTTCATGAACACGGTATATCAGTAGTATCTACAGACGGAAAGGGCTTTTTTCAGTTGACATCTTTTACAGGCAATTTCCACCATCTATCGGTAAGTATAGATAATCGTTTGATAGCACGAGGTTCCAGCTGTGCATTTTGAACTGCTACTTGTAGGGCTCAGGGACAAATCTCCGGAGGCATCATATCCTTTCGTGGTGACCAAATAATGGTTACTGTCATAAAGGTACTCATAGTAACCACTTGCTGTTGCAACATCATCTGAAACGTCATAATACTGCGTTTTCTCCCTGTTTCCGTTATCGTCGTATTCATATGTGATCTTGTCGGATAATGTATAGGCGTCGCTGTCGTACGTATAGTTTTGTTGCGAAGTCAGGCTCCCATTCGTATTGTATATATATACATATTTATAAGCTGAATCTGATTGGTACACATCTGTACTGTCACAGTAATCAATTACGGTCTTTGTCACATCACCGGTTGCATCCACCAACCAGGAATAATCCCGCGCCAGATACGTTGAACTGCACGTGGGTGTCGAGTCTTGTGCTCCTGATGTAAAACCGTAGTTACGAACACTGGCAATTCGACTCCCAGTATCGAAAGTATATGTGCGCTGTAATGTACTGTCGCTAGTGGCATTCGTTACCAGGTAGTCGGTCTCTCGCCCCTGCCCGTCGCTCGTGTACGTTCTGGTTTCACTGGTTGCATCTTCCGCAGAGTAGTATAACCTCGATGATTCAAAACCATTGGAGTAGATCCGGTCAAGGTTGTCGGCGGATGTGTCCCAGACTGGCAAACCCGAGACAGTATCCACATGGTAGTACCTGAAAGTCCTACTATTGTACTGACCCAGATTCTGATCCGCATACGACCTTGTTTCAACAACCTGATAAAAGGCTGTATCGCTTGTATTATCATAGGTGGTTGTTCGTGTATTGACATCTCCGGACCAGGTACTTGTGAATGCTACCTTGGCCGAATTATAGCTGAAGGCACAATTATCTGCCAGGGTGGTCTGGTCATCAGAATAACAGGCTTTGGTATGGTCACTCAGAACATCACTAGTGGAGACAGGTGTGAATGTATATGCTGTAGTAACGGTTCCCGTGCTCGCATCTTCAATTGTGTATGATGACAAATAATAATCTATGTAGGGGTCGCTGGAAGCGTCGGTGAAATAGTATTTTGTGATCGCAGACCCGGACTGTGCATCCGTAGACGCATCCCAGGGTGTTTTGGTGAACAGGGTCGGATAATCGGAACTGTCATAGGTTATTTCCCACCTGTCATAGGTATTGGTGTCCGTTGTGGTATCGGTGGAATCATAATCTACCTCTTCCTTTAGAGTGACTGTGACCGGATGCATGTAACCGGTCCAGGCGGAAGCCAACGGAAACGACTGATCGGCAAAGGGACCATTGAAAAACAGGTTTTTTGTATTTGTGGGATCGGGATCGCTTGCCTTCAGTAAATAACGAATCGTCTCATTGCTCCCGGATGATCCACTTTCGAGCTGGCCGCTCATATCGCCGTCGTAACCGTAATAATTGCTGTCAAAGGCTTGGGTTCCGTATAGATACACTTTTTGTATTCCTTTGTACCGACTACTGACGCCAACAGACCAACTCACATATTTTGAAAGGGACCGTACAAGTTCATTATTGACCAGTGAGTTTTTTGTATCGTTGCTTTTTTTACAGCCCAACGTAATAAGCAAAAGACCAAACAAAACAGTTAAAAATATTACAATTGTTTTTGTTTTCATTTTTCGCTCCTCTGTATCCATATTATTCTACGAATCCTCAATTCGTGTTACATCTTTCTTACACCGGGATGCTTGTTCCCTGTCTAAAAATCAGAAGGTGTTGACAGCTACTATCCGAAGTTGTGTGGACCCCGTGGAGATAGTTACACCATTGAAATCGCCACTCCCCGAAAAAATATCCAGTTGTGCGCCAAAACCAAAGTTGGAGAAAAAGTAAAAGATTCCACCTCCAACCACCGTGCCCATACCGGAAGCAGAATAATTTTCTGCACCATTGTTCATCCTGAAATTGCTGTGCATCAGTGACAGCCCAGCCATTCCAAAGGCCTGCAGGTTCTCTCTTAAATCGTATTTGTAACGATAGGCCACATAGACATTCTGGGTCGTCAGGTCGCTTTCCCAGGATTTGTTATAATGATCAAACATCAGATTGGCAGTGGTCGTGTTATAGCCCACCCGAATTTTGAGCCAGTCTCTAGTGATGTCCCAATCAAAGAAGAAATTCAGAGGAGATCCTTCACTGGAATAGTCCTGATCCTCTGCTACATGCCATAGGCCAAACCCCAGGCCCACGCCATTTTTGTTATCGCTTGTTTGAGCAAAAAGAGTCCCGGTTGAGAGTAACAAAAACACCAAACAGATCCCAACGAAATTCGGTTGACCGGTTATTTGTTTTCTATTGGCATTATCTGAATGAGTCATGAAATACCTCTTCTATCTCTTCGGCCTCAAATGGCTGACAGGCACACCTGATATTTTTATCAACGCAATTTCTGTATATCCATAAACATCTTATACTAATAAATCAATATAAATGTCATGCTTTTAAGGAGGAATTCAGTCCTCAAAGTTTAATCCCGAGTAACTTTTCAACTCCTTTGCAATTTGCTTCAGCGCTTTCCTACTGATATTGGCCTGCTCGCTCTTTTTATTCAAAGTCAACAGCCAGATTTTGTCATCGTTCCTTTTCCAATAATAGATAACTCGGACACCGCCACTCTTTCCTTTTTTCTCTCCAGCTTCCAACGCATTTTTCGAATGCCGCCACTATCCTTGATAATATTGCCGGAGCCAGCGTGTTGCGCAAGGAACAGCTGAAAATCTTTGTACTGGTCTTCCGACAAATAATCGTAGATGAGTTTTGAGAACAGTCCGGGTTCTATGAATTCAATGATTTATAGTATACGGAAATGCCGTATCTGTGCCAAGGGGAAAAACAAATTGGGTGTGACTACATCTGACTGAGAAAGGCTCGAAAGTGTTGCGATCGGCTTGATCGCCATCTTGTAATAGTTGGCCAGCAGCTTGTTGAGGTCTGGGCTGTCTTTCTTTTCAAGGACGGTTCCGAGTAGCCCGACCGGGGTCTGATATGCTTCTTTATGGGAAGGGGTTACCGTATCGGTGGTCACATTAAAGTCGTCCTTGGCCATCTGGACGGTTGAGTCCATGTATTGCAGGACTTTGGAGGCATTTCGAATTTGCTTATCCGCTCTCATATTCAGCAGCATCGTCAATGCTCTGCCTGGGATTTGGACTGCGAGGGGCAGAGAATCAGTGAGCTGCAAGGCAAAAAAAAAGCCGCTTTCAATTTGTTTGAAAGCGGCTTTTAAATCACCAATTTGATTGGCGGGGTTGACGGGACTTGAACCCGCGGCCTCCGGCTTGACAGGCCGGCGTTATAACCAATCTTAACTACAACCCCGCATTTTTCTGGTGGGCGCTACAAGGCTTGAACTTGTGACCCACGGCTTGTAAGGCCGTTGCTCTCCCAACTGAGCTAAGCGCCCCCTCGTGTCTCTGTTGTATCCCCTTACTTTATTAATATTCCCTGATCCTGTCAACCGAAAATTCCGGTTTCTTGAAATATCAGATCAGCCCGCTTTTTCAGCCGAACTGTTTTTATATACGATCAAGGGCTCCAAATTATTTTCGATCGTTTCTCGTTTGAGAATGATCTCTTCAATATTGTCGGTTGAGGGAATTTCATACATGATATTCATCATGCAATCTTCCAGGATCGCTCTCAGGCCTCGAGCGCCGGTTTTTCTCTCGACAGCTTTACGGGCGACCGCACGAACTGCATCATCATTGAAATTAATGCTGACACCATCCATCTCCACCAATCGTTTGTACTGGCGGATGATCGCATTTTTGGGCTCTTTCAGGATGCGGATCAAATCGTCTTCTGTCAGCTCATCCAGTGTTGAGATCACCGGCAGTCGGCCGACGAATTCGGGTATCAGGCCATATTTAAGAAGATCTTCATTCTCAACATGCTTGAGAGTCGCGCCGATGTTCTTCTCTTTTTCAACGAGGAGTTTTGCCCCAAAGCCCATCGTTTTTTTGCCGACTCTTTCGTTGATGATGTCCTCGACCCCAACAAACGCGCCTCCCACGATGAACAATACATTCGTGGTGTTCACCTGTAAAAATTCCTGTTGAGGATGCTTTCTGCCACCCTGGGGTGGGATGTTGGCTACGGTACCCTCAATAATTTTAAGCAGGGCCTGCTGGACGCCTTCACCACTGACATCTCGTGTGATGGAGACGTTTTCGCCCTTACGGGTGATTTTGTCTATCTCATCAATATAAATGATACCCTTCTCAGCCTTCTCGATATCATAATCGGCAGCCTGCAGCAGTTTGAGGATGATATTCTCCACATCCTCACCTACATAACCCGCCTCGGTCAGTGTTGTCGCGTCTGCCATGGCAAAGGGAACCTTGAGAATGTTAGCCAATGTCTGGGCTAACAGGGTCTTACCCGTTCCAGTGGGTCCGATCAGAAGTACGTTGGACTTTTGCAACTCCACATCGCCGGCTTTGTGTGGGGTATAGATTTTTTTATAATGATTGTAAACCCCAACCGAAAGCACTTTTTTGGCGTGTTCCTGGCCGATGACATACTCATCGAGGATCGCCTTTATCTGTTTGGGCTTGAGTAGAACCGCATCTGTTTTGTCGGTACTCTCTTTGGCTCGCTCTTCTTCAATGATATCGTTACAAAGCTCGATACATTCATTGCAGATATACACCGTGGGCCCGGCGATAATTTTTTCGACTTCATCTTGTGATTTGCCACAAAATGAGCACCTTAAAATTGTCTCTTTTGCCATTGTTCTAGCTGATAGTTGGATTGTCGTCGGTATTTCTTTGTTCCATGGTAGTATCGATGAGACCGTAATCTTTTGCTTCTTCACTGGTCAGGTAGCAATCCCTTTCCGTGTCCTTAGCAATTTTTTTCTTGTCCTGGCCGGTGGTTTTGGCAAGAATATCGGTCAATCTCGTCTTAATGCGCACGATTTCCCGTGTCTGGATTTCGATATCTGATGCCTGACCCCCGATTCCACCCATGGGTTGTCGAAGTAGAATATTAGCATTAGGTAATGCAATTCTCTTTCCAGGAGTTCCGGCCGATAATAAAACAGCGGCAATATTTCTGGCCTGGCCAATACAGATCGTCTGGATGTCAGGCCTGATATACTGAATCGTATCGTAGATCGCTAAACCTGAGTTGATGCCACCTCCCGGAGAGTTGATATAAAAACTGATATCCGATTCCGGTTTATCCGCCTCTAAAAACAGCAGTTGGGCAATAACGACGTTCGCAGTATAGGGATTGATTTCATCTCCCAAAAATACGATGCGGTCCTTCAGGAGTCTCGAATAGATATCGTAGCTTCTTTCACCACGATTGGTCTGCTCAATAACGTAGGGAATGCTCATCATTCAGTCGCCTTTTTTATGATAAAATCCAATACAGTCTCTTCTGTGATCATGCCATAGGTTTGTTGATAAATCTGTCGACCGTACTCTTCCTTAATCAGATCCTCTGGTCGAACGCCCATCATGCCACAGTTCATTTCGAAGCGGCGGTACACTTCATTCTCATCTGTTTTGATCTCTTCATCATCCAGAACTTTCTGGACCAGGATAGAAAAGCGTAGTTGCTCAAGTGCCTCTTGTTTTGCTTTTTCTTCCAGATCCGCATCAGCCGCTTCTTTATTCGCGGGATCCTGCTTGGCTTGATTAAGTCGGATACCGGTCTCTTCCGTTAACAACTGTTCCGGGACGTCAAATTCCAGAACTTCATTCAGTTTGTCTTTGACGAGTTTGTGGTTCTCAGTCTTTATTTCGTACTCCTTACGGAATTTGACTTCGTCTTCGATGAACTGGTTAAACTCCTCTTCAGACTTGACCTTCTCACCATAGCGAGCGAAAAACGCATCATTCATCTCAGGCGGTTGGGTCTCGTTAACCTCTTTAACCGTGACTGAAAACTGAGCCGTTTTTTCTCTGAACTTTTCTTCATTATAGTCGCTTGGAAAGGTTAGATCAAAGTTTTTCTCTTCATCTTTCTTCATCCCAACTAAAGCGGCTTCAAACTCGGGTAGAAACTGGTTGGAACCCAGGATGTATTTTTGATCCTTCCCGTCAGCGATGGTCTCATCTTCCATCTTCCCAAGAAAATCGATAACCACCTGATCACCCTCTGCAGCGACGTCTTCTTTCAGCGTGAATGTAGCGGCATTATTCAAATGTCGCTCTTTCTGCTCTTTAATCTCTTCGTCAGTGAATTCAATTTCCTTTTTTTCCAGTCCGTATACCGAGGGTTCCGGAAGATCAAACTCTGGATAGATCTCGAAGGTGGCGCTAAAAACCATCGGTTTCTTTTTTTCTATTTCCAGGTCATCAAACTGTGGCCGGACAGCAGGTTTCAGATTTTCCTGCTTGATTGCCTTCTCGTAATATTCCGGTACCAGCGTTTCGATGGCCTCGCTCTTCATGATCTTATCAAATCTCTTTTCCAGTAGAGACTGGGGAATTTTCCCTTTTCTGAATCCTTTGATGGAGACCTTATCCTTCATGGAGTTGAAGACCTTGTTGTATGCCTCTTTTACTTTTTCCTGAGGAACAGTGACCACAATTTTCCTTTTCAGGTCTGCCAGATTTTCGATTGCTACGTCTAATGATTCATTTGATTCCATCTCGGCTTCCGGAGATAAAAAGATTAAACCACCTGCCTTTCAAGCAGTTGGCGATTGAATGAGTAGTTAAAAGAAGTGGGAAATGTGCACGTTTAGTGAGTCTCAGATAAAAACGAGAGTCCTTATGCGAAGAAGTACCGGATATGGCGTCCTCTAAATATTATGGAGCGAGAAACGGGGTTCGAACCCGCGACCCCGACCTTGGCAAGGTCGTGCTCTACCACTGAGCTATTCTCGCTCTTGGTACGAGAGGGGAGACTTGAACTCCCACATCGTTAAGATACCAGATCCTAAATCTGGCGCGTCTGCCAATTCCGCCACTCTCGCATCTGTCTTTCGTTTCGGTAAGAATGGCGCGCCTGGTAGGATTCGAACCTACGACCTTTGGATTCGAAGTCCACTGCTCTATCCAGCTGAGCTACAAGCGCAAGTCTTCTAATATATAATCTGGGGCGAATGACGAGGCTCGAACTCGCGACCACCGGAGCCACAATCCGGAGCTCTACCAAACTGAGCTACATCCGCCGTCTTGTATACATTTGGTACGCCCGAGAGGATTCGAACCTCTGACCTACTGATTAGAAGTCAGTTGCTCTATCCAGCTGAGCTACGGGCGCGAGTTAACCTATTCCTCTCTTGTGCCGCTTTGGTCGGGGTGAGAGGATTCGAACCTCCGACCCCCTGCTCCCAAAGCAGGTGCGCTAGCCAGGCTGCGCCACACCCCGAGCACAATATTCAATACTCGTTGTTTTTCAAGAATCTGTCAACAGGATAATTTCACTTCAACTGATTTTATCGCCTAGAACCTTCAATTGTTTTGCGAAATGGTTTTTTAGTCCGGATTCGGCCAGATCAAGCATCCGCCCCAATTTATCTCTTGAAAGTGACAATTTTTCTGCTGTGCCCTGGAGCTCAATTATTTCATAATTATTAGTCATTACCACATTCATGTCAACGTCCGCCTGGATGACGTCGCAGTCGATCCAGATGGTTCGTTCGCCAAGGGCGTTGAGATCAATATCCTGGCAACGATTTGCGTCAAACGAATGATATTAATTCAGAGAGGTTTTCAGAGGATATTTATGCGATGCAGATTTTCGGATAAATCTCTGTTATGATGGAAAAGTTTGTAAAGCAGGGTTGCATGTATCCGGTCTGCCATGCGATTATAAGGTTAATGGTTCTATTTTTCAGTTATCTGTCAGAAAATAAAAAGGTGATGGGGACAGCAGATGCGCAGAGATGGGTTCATTTTACCGTTCAGCATCATACTGGCGCTGATGATCTTGACATCCTTGGGCCTCTGGTACCGACAGGTGATACTGCAGAGCTTTTTGGCGGATCGCCTGTTGCTGCAGCGAAGCCTGTATATTGAGTGTCGCAGTTTGATTCCGGTCTTGAGAGAGAAGCTGAACGAAGTGGATTCGCAGAAATTAACTCAGGCAGAAGACGGGTTCCTGACTGTAGAGCTCGATCATCGCCAGCGCTGGCGAATTGATCGTTCGGCCTGGACAGGCGAGCACATTCAGTTGACCTTTAATCGGATGGGGCGGAGTGAAGAACCCATGATGCTGGTGATCCCCTTTCAACGTCAATAAGTGTCAGGTTTTCCACCAGATTTCGCCGCTGAAAGAGGGCGGGTCTTCCAGGCGGGCTCTCATGATTAAAAGGGTGAAATGATGTATGAGCTTAAGGGTGAGTGATTGGATCTGAAAATCGGCGCAGGTTCGCTGTTTGTTCTTCTCACTGGGAAGAGCGCAATTCGACCATTTCCACCGACGTTTTTTGTTTTTGATTTTGGGGCGCTGAAATATTCTTCGTGCTCCTTTAAGGCAGGCCTCTGGCGTTAATTTTCCATTGTGTTGGAAAGGTGCCAGATAGCGTCTGCAAAATGGACACCCCGGGTTTTTGACAACAACTCGATTTAACATTCAGTACAGGTTTATAAAGTGAATAAAAAGTTCTGGTTATCAGGTATTGTTGATCGTAAAAGTGTCTCTCAGGCGTTTGTCTGGTTCACATTATTGCTACTTATCTTGCAGGTTTCCGGTTGTTCGGCTGTTCACCCAAATGCGGCTGTTCCGACTGAAAAGATTATCAAGAGTGAATACGATACACGATCCTATCGTTCATTGGTTCTGAACAACAGATTGCAGGTATTGCTTATCTCCGATCCTGAAACCGAGCAAGCTGCTGCAGCCATTGATGTTGCTGTCGGTCAATTCAGTGACCCCAAAGATCGGCAAGGATTTGCCCATTATCTGGAGCATATGCTTTTTCTTGGAACTGACAAATACCCTGACGCGGATGCCTATGGGAAATATCTTTCTGTCCATGGCGGATCCAGTAACGCATTTACGGGGTTTGAAGATACCAATTTCTTTTTTAGCATACATAAGGATTATCTGGAAGGTGCGCTGGATCGTTTTTCTCAGTTTTTTATCTCTCCCCGATTTGATAAAAAATATGCTGAAAGAGAGGTCAATGCGGTCAATTCAGAGCACCAGAAAAATCTGAAAAATGACGGTCGCCGGATTTATCAAATTCTCAGAAATACGGCCAACCCGGAGCACCCTTTCCATATGTTTGGGACTGGCAATCTGGACTCTCTCCGCGGAGGGGCGGCTGACGATGGGCAATTGCGAGAGCAACTGACTCACTTTTATGAAAAACACTATTCTGCCAACCTGATGAAACTGGCCATTCTGGGGCAAGAATCCCTGGACGAGCTTGAGAAAATGGCCAGATCCCATTTTTCTGCTGTGCCGGATAGAAGTATCACACCGGACAGGTTTTCTGACAGACCCGTCATCGTGCGACCATTGAGTAGAAAAATTAATATCCGTCCAGTTAAATCGATCCGACAACTCAGATTGATGTTTCCCATTCCGGCCCAACGCTCAAACTATCCTTTTAAATCAACCACTATCATCACTCATCTGTTAGGGGATGAAGGAAAAGGCAGTATTCTGGCGCTACTGAAAAAAGAGGGCCTGGCCACAACACTCTCAGCTGGCGTGGGTCCGGAAAGCCGGGAATTCGGCTTTATCAACATCAGTATTGGCTTGACTCCCGCAGGTCTGCAAAATACAGACAGGATTGTGACTTATGTTTTTCAGTACTTAGAGCGCATGAGGCGGGAACCGAACCTGGAAAGGGTTTTCCATGAGTCCCGCAAAATTGCTGAAACCAATTTCAGATTTCGCGAAAAGGCGGAGCCATCGGGTTATGTGAGTTATCTGGCAATGAATATGCAGGATGTACCGATACGGGATGTACTGATATCACCCTGGCTCTATCAGTCATATCAACCTGAATTGCATAAGGATCTCCTGAAAAGCCTGACTTTGGATAATATGCAGATTGTACTAATAGCAGAGAACCTTCCCACCGATCAGACAGATCCCTGGTATGGAACCCGTTACAGCCTTGAACCGATTTCTGACGACCAGTTGTCCCATTGGCAAAATGCAAAGCTACATCCGGCACTGACACTGCCACCACCCAATCCTTTCATTGTCGAGAATGTTAGTTATCAACCGGGTCGGTTGAATGAAGCCTACCCCGTCCTGCTAAAGCATTCGGATAGAATCCGCGTCTGGTTCAAGCAGGACAACATCTTCAATATTCCAAAGGGCAATCTCCGCATACGACTTTCCACGCCGGATGCGTATTCGAGTGTGAAAAATGCGGCTATGACGAAACTGTATACGCTTCTGCTCAAGGAGCGGTTGAATGAGTATTCATACCCGGCAGCGGTTGCGGGGTTGCACTACACAATGTCTAATTCGGTCAAGGGGCTTGAGCTTAGTTTAAGCGGTTATTCTGATAATCTGGAGATTTTATTCAGAAAAGTGATTGCTGAGATCAGGGGCTACAGTATCGACAAAACCCGCTTCAAGATCTTGAAAGCCCAGATGGCGGAAAACCGGCGGAATATGAAATTGTCACAGGCATTTCAAAGAGTCGGGTATGAGATGCACCACCTGCTCTCTAAACCATTCTGGCATATCGATGAATATCTGGCAGTAATTGATACAATAACCGTGCAGGACCTGGACAGTTTCCTCCCGGTTCTGTTTTCCCGATTGCATATTGATTTTTTAGCCCATGGAAATTTCAATGCGGGAGAGATTCTGGAATTGTCAGCGTTTCTGGAAGACAACCTGATTGTTAGCAAACCTGTTGAACTTCCGTTGGAAAAGACCCTGATTCTGCCGGTAGCCAGTTCACACGTTTATCAATTTCCAGTAGAAGATGTAAACTCGGCCATTCAGATCTATTTTCAAGCCGGGCCAGAGACGATTAAACAATCTATCACACTGGATATGATCCAGCAGTTGATTGAAAAACCCTTTTATCACCAGCTCAGGACTGTCGAACAGCTGGGCTACCTCGTCTGGTCAGGCTACCAGCAGGCAGAAAAAGTGGATGGGTTTGTGTTTATTATCCAATCAAACGTAAAAGAGCCGGTCTATTTGCAATCCCGTATCGAAAAGTTTATGACTGACTTTGAACATCAATTAGACCGCTTGTCTGAGGATGAATTTTCACAATATAAAGAAGCACTGGTGGCCAAGCGCCTTGAAGTGCCGAAAAATCTGCAGGAGGAGACTCACCGGTACTGGGGGGCGATCTCCTCCGGAAGTTACGATTTTGAAAGACGGGAAACTGAAATCAGCGCGTTAAAAAAACTAAGTCTGCCCGATGTCAAGAATTTATATAAAAAGATGTTTCTTGCAACCGACAGTGTCAGAAAAGTAACTGTCCAGGCGGTGAGTAGAAATCACCAGCAAGTGAAACCTCAGGGGCAGATTATATCGGACCCCAAGAAGTTCAAGCAGAGCAGCGGATATTATCCTAATCCGGAAGGAACAATCCGAGTGAAAACAATATCAGTAGCTAACTGAAATATTTTACAGGTTGTGGACTTTTTTGACAACCTTTCCAATTTTGAATCATGATCCCTTCGGTGGGATGCATGCTGAATGGTTACCAAAAAAAAATAATCATGGATAAGAAAAAAATCGGGAATGACATGAACGAACGTCTGACAAGTGCGATTCATGCTGCCATAGAACAGCAAATTGCAGAGAAAAACCCGCCGGACACACTCGTTGCTTATGAACGGCTTCTGGAAGAAGGATTCAGCCATGATGAAGCCTATGCACTAATAGGACATCTGGTGGGCATGGAGATCGCTGAAGAGATTCGGGGGGAAGGGGGATTGAATATGGAACGCTATATCGCGGCTCTGGAAGAGTTGCCTGCACCTTTTGCCGAACCAAGAAGAGAAGAAGATGTTCATTGAGTTTATATTTCTGATTTCATTGGGGGTTGCGCTGGCGGATATGATCATTTTGATTCAGATTTCTTCAGGACTCGGCATCTACTTTATCATTGCTACTCAGCTCCTAACCAGCGGTTACGGAATATTCAGAATCAGAAAAATGGATTTCAGTCTATTTTTCTTTCTCGATGCAGAACTTAAAAAAGGGGATAAGATAGTCAAAGAACTCTGGGAGGAAGCCTGGATCCTGGCAGCGGTCTGTTTTTTGATCATGCCGGGTTTGATTTCGGATATTGTCGGAGGGCTTTGTTTAAGCCCCCACATCCGTCGTTTTTTTCTGGATTATGTTTCAGAATTAAATTGATCACCACCTAATTACAAAATGGGAGTCAGGCACTGGAGATGAGAAGGAACTCTGACAGGATATTGCATCCGCAACAACCCGGTGGATGGTTGACTGAATACTACCGGTATCAGGTCGCTTTTATCCTCATTGTTTTGGGCTTGACCACGCCTGGTTTTAGTCGAGGAGACAGTCTGGATGAAGAGATCCAGGCGTTGCAGGGCTTCAGTCAAACCTACCATCTTATCCAATCTCAGTATCTTCAACCCCAGACCACGCAGCAGTTGATCCGTTATGCCATCGAAGGTATGGTGAGCCGTTTGGATCCTTATTCCGCTGTCTATGACAGGGAGGAGCTGAAAAGGCTTGAGTCCCATGCTGTGGGAAAATATGCAGGTATAGGCATCAGCATCCAGAAAGTCAAGGGTCTATATGTGGTTACTCAGGTGATCAGTGGATCGCCTTCTGAGCAGGCCGGATTACTCCCCGGTGATATTCTCGTGCAGTTAGATGGCGTGACCCTTGGATATCAAAGAGAAAGTGATCTCAGCCGCTTGGTCCATGGAGAGATTGGCATCCCTCTCTCAATTGGTTTTTATCATCCAGAAAATCCGGATGATATTATCAAGCGCTCGATTTTACGTGAGTTAATCAAAACCACATCTGTTAATTTTTTCGAAAGAGACCCTTCCACCGCTGTTATTCAAATCCAACAGTTTCAGAAATCTACACCTGCCGAAGTTGAATCGGTTTTGGAAAAAAAGGACTATAAAGGGGTGATTCTCGATCTCAGAAACAATCCCGGAGGGCTGTTTCTGGCTGCGGTCGAAACGGCGGAGATGTTTATTAGAAGTGGTGATATTGTTGAGACCCGGGATAGGGAAAACAAGCTCATCGAACGTTATGTTTCTCAGAAGTTCGATCAGCAGAAAGCACCGGCTTTGATCGTATTAATCAATCGTTATTCAGCCAGTTCTGCCGAAATAGTTGCGGGAGCGATCAAGGATCGGGATGTGGGTCTGATAGTTGGAGAGAAGAGTTTTGGAAAGGGTGTGATTCAAAGTATTTTTCCACTCGGCAACGGTCTGTTTATCAAGATGACAACAGCGCGGTATCTGACACCTTCCGGTGTCAGCTTTCATGAGATTGGGATTGAACCGGATCACCTGGTGACCGATATCTTTGACATCACCCGTTACAGTGAAAAAGACCCTATCTATACAAAAGCACTGCTGCTGCTTGACCGATTGCGCGGCCATAATACGTCTATCCGCTGATATTCAATCCAGAGATGTGACTGAGTAGAGAGATCATTTCGTCGACAACTGCCAGGGAAGGGTCCTCATGGCTTTTTTCCAGCTTAAGTGCCAAGTCGCTGACTTCTTGCAGTCCATAGTTTGCTGTTGACCCTTTGATGTCATGGGCAATGGCTTTGACATCCGCTGCATTTTTGTTTGTGACAGCTTCTTTGAGCAGGGCGGATTTGCTGCTACAGTCTTCTAAAACGTCGCCAATCATCTCCTGAAGGTCTTCCAGGTCTAATCCCATTCTATCTGCTGCTTCCTGCAGTGAGGCGATGACTGTTTCTTGTGTTGGTGCTGACATGCGGTTCCTCATATTTATCGGTGTGAACGACACCTAATGACTTGATTGTCGCCGGGGTTGAAAAGACAGTCTTCACGTTGACATGATGGTTATAGATAAGGTTATCTTATCATTGCAGAATACCGGCAGCAGGATCTGTTTGTCAAAAAATAATTATATCTATTCACCAAATTACCTCAGCCGAGGGGATTATGATTCAAAACGATGGAAAACAGGACGTTTTCCAACAGCTCCAGGGATGGATTCGGTTCGGTGCTGCGAGTCTCGCACCCCATATTTTGAATTATGATCTCCTTGGCGGCGTGAATAGTTACAAAATAATTTACTTAACGGTGAAGTTCAAGATACATGTCTGTAATTACAGGCTCAAGGTTTGTCTTTGTTGATGGGCGCCCGGTAAACATGACTGCCGATTTGATAATATAATGCATCGACAGAAAAGCGGATGATTTTGATTTTTCCGAGAGACTCTCCAATTTTCAAAGTGTGTTGCTGGTTATTTACCTGGATAACGGCAAACCGTTGGTTTTCCATGATGGCGTAACCCCTGAATGAAAGAACCATTGTTTTTGGGTCCTCCTTTTTGGTCATGACCTTCCCCATATTATTTGCAAAGGGATTCGCCGGCAAACTAACGGGCCTGATGGTCACCGCTAGGATCAACAGTGAGGCGATGGCAACTAAATTTTTCATTCTTTGGGTAGCAACAGGATAAGGTTTACATCGGCTGTCAATATTGGGTCATCACTGAACAGTGTCCTGTTAACCAGGCTGTACTGCTCCAGTAACATACTGTTCTTCGGATTGAGCACTTCTTTAAGATAGCGCACATGATTACTGTAATGACCGTTCAATGTCTGACGGACGTCGATTTTTTCAAGGTCGCTGGAGATATTGCTTCTCTCGAATTGCTGGGTAATGACCTTTAATTGGCATTGTCGCTGAATCTTTCCGAATCGCTTTTGCAGAGTAGCCGTATTCCGCAGTTCCGCATTGTGCCGGTGTAGATCTGCGAGCTGCCTCTTGATTATTTTCACCTGGCTTTCATGAAAATCTATGTGCAGTGAAAACCGGTTCAGTTGTTGTTGTTGCATTTCAAGAGCATCTATTTTGCTGTGATAATAGGCCAGGGTTTCATAAGCAGGGATGATGATATTGCTGATGATTAAAATGCCGGCTGCTATTAACATAATAGATAGCTGATTCCGTCTACTTTTAATCCAGTTTCTCATACAGGGTATTCGGCTTTAATTGGCTAATTTCGATTGAATACTTACGTAGTGGCACCTTATTTAAGGTGAAAATTTCATTATTTTTCAAGTTCGTTTCTCCACATTGTTTACCGAGCCTATCCATAAAGGCACTCAATTCTGTTTCGGCTCCATCCAGTAGTTCCATTCCAATGTGATGATTTTGAATAGTGACCTGATTAAGCCAAACTCCGTCAGGAAGTATCCGGTCCAGCTTATCCAGGAACAGAGTGGGTTGAATTTTTAATGATTGAGCCGCCCGCCTCATTGAAATAATGCGGAAATGTTCCCTTTCAATTTCTGCGATCTGATGCAAACGATCAGAATGTTGCTGCAAGATAGATATGGAGCGCTTCAGTTTTAGTTGTTTCTGGTTTACACTCTCTAAGTGCAGGTTAATCAGAAATGCCCACACAAAGATAATTGCGATGGCAAAGCCTAGTATGCTGTTTTGTCTTAATAGGTATTGAAAAGCCAGCGGCCGGTTTTTCGCGGACCGGGTGATTGACTTGATGTGTCGGCCCTTCCGAGGGGCGACGATGTTATAACCGGCCAGTTGGTTGATGTTTGCAGTTTTATTTGAAGTGTGCTGAGGGTAGACCCACTCTGAAAAATCCGGGTTACTTCCTTCCTTGTCAAGTAGTCGCTCGATAGTTTGTTTGTTTTCCTCAAATGTCTGATGGTTATGCAGATAATTCAGGTGCTCAAAACGGAGTCTGCTACCCTGTCTTTGAGTTTGCAGTAATTCATTTGCCAGGTAGATCCGGAGATTTTCCATCGTTGTCGGCTGGGAAATTCCATCCTGGTAGAGGTTTGTGACAATACTGAGAATTGCAGGGTACCATGTCAATCGAATCTTCTTGTGCTGGAGCTCTTTTAAAAGCTCTCCTCCCTGTTGTGTCATGTGGGAGTGGATCGTGAGCGATTTTTTTTCGTTCAATTTTAATGAAGTGATATTGATATAACTTGCGGCGGGAACCTTGAAACCGAGCAGTTGCTGATCCACCTTTTCCATCTCGTTTTTTGAAAGATGGATGGTCTCATGAATATAAGTGTGGATAAAAGGAGATGCCAGAAAAATGACTGGCCGGGAGGGAGTGCTACCCAGGACTTTTCCAATTGTTTTCTGGGTGAGCTCGATGGCCGTTTGTTGATCATTGAAACAATGAATCAGATCGCCATGTAAAAGAACCCGTGTTCGATTTTCTTGGAGTTTTGCAAACTGCGATAAACCGGAAAGAAAATTCATGTTAAGAAATTTTTTCAGGTTTTGAACTCGATCGGGGCTCCCAAAAAGAATCTCCCGATCTGTGCCCCGTTGAAGGGGTAAAGGGATTGTTGAGAATGGAACTCTTTTTGGCATACGCTGAACGCTATGGATTCTCCTATTACTACAATTATTTAAATAATTTTGGGACCGATGTCAAATTATTTATCAATAAATAGAAAAAAGTTTGTAACTATTTACCATATTATAGGAGCCGCGGGGATTATGATTCAAAACGATTGAAAACAGGATGTTTTCCAACAGCTCCAGGGATGGATTCAGGCGTGTTTTGAATCATGTCCCTGCGGTGGAAGCACACTGAATAGAAAAATGTTTATTCAATTTCTGGATGAGTGTCAGAATCGCCAGACACAAATTGCTGAGAGGGGGGATGAACTTGGAGACGAAATAAGGCCGGAAAGAGCAATAGATTCCTGTTACTGCGAGTTTTGGATGCAGCGTCCAATGGATTCGACTTGGCATATTTCTCCATTCACCCAGACCGCGTTTTCGAGGTTGGTATCAAGAAATATCGCTTGATTGATATGCGCTTTAAACAGGTTTGTTTCTGAGAGGTCAGCTCCTGTGAAATCAGCACGATCCAGTCGGGCTCCTTTCAAATTGGCTCCTTTCAGGTTGGCTCCTCTGAAATTTGCATCCCGGGGATCGGTGCCAATGAGGAAAGCGTTATTGAGATTGGATTGCTGAAAATTCACTCCGATCAGTTTGGCTCTTTCCAGATTGGCCGATTTGAGATTCACCTGTTCCAGATTAGCGCCAGTGAGTTTTGCCCTTTCCAGATTGGCACCCTCGAGATTAACACCCGCAAGGTTGGCTCCCCTCAAATTGGCTTCCTTGAAATCTACACCCGTCAGTATGGCGCCCACCAGATTGATGCCGGATAAATTGGCTTTGCTCAGAATAGCATCTGCCAAATTGGCTTCTTTCAGATTGGCCCCCATCAGGTTGGCGTTGACTAAATTGGCCTTTCTCAGATCTGCCTTTTCCAGATTGGCATTCATTAGATTTGAATTTTCGAAACGGGCACTAACCAGACTGGATCCTTTCAGATTTGTGTGGATGAGCTTTGCATCTATAAAAATGGCTTGATTCAGGCTGGATGAAGATAGGTCAGCCTGTGAGAGTGTTGCTCCGCTGAAATTTGCCTTGTATCCCTGGCTATTATTCAGCTTTGCTTTGGTCAGATTGGCATCGGAAATGTCGGCGCTACTGAGATTGATATTAACCATATTCGCCTCCAGTAGGTCGACGCCGATCAGTTTTGCTTTTTGGAGTTCAGCTCCTTCCAGATTGGCAAATTTTATCGATGCCTGGGTGAGATCGGCTTCGTTCATATTGGCGTCTGTGAGTTGGGCATCTTCTAGATTGGCCTCTCTCAGATTGGCCCTGAACAAATTTCCACCTTTTAACACCGCATCAGACAGATCCGCCTGCAGCAGAATTGCACCACTTAAATCAGCTGCTGTGAGATCGGCATCTGCCAGATTTGCCCTTGTCAGATCTGATCCTTTGAGTTGCGCCCCTGGTAATTTGGACCTGTTGAGTGAGACGTTTTTCAAATTGCAATTTTCGCAACTCTTTTTCTCCTGTAGATTTTTGAGGCAGCCTTTTGATTCCTTGTCGTTGCAATCAGGAATGGATGTTCGTCCGTAGAACTGCTGGATGAGATCCTCCTTTTTGGACGTAGTCTGGTCTTGGTTGGCGGTGTCACCCGCGTTGGTCTGTGCTGAAGCTGCGCCAGAGAAAAATATGGTAATAAGGGTGATGAGAATGAGCCAAATTTTAATCATCTGCCTGATTATTTTCGGGTCGGGTTGCAATGGAGAATTTATGAATTCCGGCTTGCTTAGCAGTGTCCATCACAAAAACGACCAGCCGGTGCTGGACCTTTCCATCGGCCCGGATGATCAGTCCGTTGTCGGAAATGCCCTGTTTCGCTTTAAGCAGGGTGCTCTTTAACTGTTTCTGTTTAATGGGTTGACCGTTGAAAAAAAACTGTTGCTGAGCGGTAATGGCAATTTCCAACGTTTTTTGTTTTTCAGGTTTGGGTTGGCTGACGGTTGTCGGCAATTCAATCTGTATCCCGGTTGCGTTAATGAAGGTCGTTGAGATCATAAAAAAAATCAACAGTAAAAAAATGACATCAATAAGAGGCGTAATATCGATATTCAAATGGGATGATTTTTTTTTTCTAAATTGCATGGCGCATCAATAAATGTCAGGTTGAAGATTGTCACTCCGGATCGGTACAATGTAAACGAGTTCTGTTTTCATGTGGCTTTTGGAAAATAGTGGGTCAGTAGTTCAAATAGTGTGACTGATAGATGTTCCATTTCAACGATCAGGTGCTCAATCTTTTTATTGAAATAGTTATAAAAAATCAGGGTTGGGATGGCAATGGACAAACCTGCGGCCGTAGTTAGAAGTGCTTCGGAGATACCGCCTGCCAGGATAGTCGCGTTTCCAGTTCCTTCGGTGACAATGGTTTGAAAGACTTTGATCATGCCGGTCACCGTTCCGAGAAGCCCCAGAAGTGGAGATATGACAGTGATGGTTTGGAGAATGGTCATAAATTTTTCCATCTTTGGAATCTCTATGCGACCCGCCTCTTCAATGGACGCCTTTAGATCCTCTTTGGGTTTGTCCGAGTTGATCAGCGCCACTTTCGCGATTTTAGTCATGGGTGACGTTGCTTTATTCGCCCATTCCAGGGCGCCCGTCAAGTCCTTTTTCTTGATGGCCATTTCAACCTCCATCAGGATGTCGATCCGCATCAAACGCGATTTTCTCAAGGAAAACATCCGCTCTATAATAATCGCCAGCGAGAGTACAGAGCAAACCAGGAGAGCGATCATCAGAGGTCCGCCCCGGGAAAGGAGCTCTATTCCAAATGTAGTATTCATGGTCTGTTTTCCTCATTAGAGTTCTTTCTTGACTTATCTCGCCAGAGAATTCGGATTGGGGCACCTTCAAAACCGAAAAAATGTCTAAACTGACCGATAACATACCTTTTATAGGACAGGTTGATTGACTTGGGAAAGTTTGATGTAATCATAAATGTGGGTGGTCGAGTGGAAACCTGAGCAGCATAGTAGAGCTTTGTATTTCTCCGGCCGGTTGCCGGTGGTGTATGCCGGGCGGTGATGGATTGCAGAATCTGGTTTAGATCCGATGTCTGTATACGCTTCGAAAACTCTTTGTAAACAACAAGTACCTTATCTAGTATCGTGGAAACCCGTTTTCCGGATTTCGCACTAACAAACAGAATAGGGGAAAAATCGAGAAACTTGAGTTTATCGCGCACATCCTGTCGCATTTTTTCCATGGTTTTCCCATCTTTTTCAATCAGATCCCATTTATTGACGACCAGAATCAATGATTTTCCGCGTTCGATCACGTAACCGGCAATGCGGGCATCTTGCTCAACCACACCTTCAGTGGCGTCGATAATGAGCAGCACGACATCGGATCGTTCGATACTCCTGATAGCGGCGATCATGCTGTATTTATCGATCAACATACTGACACGGCTCTTCCGTTTAATTCCAGCCGTATCGATCAGCCGCAACTCCTGCTGATGAAATTTACAATAGTTATCAACGGGATCACGCGTGGTTCCGGGTGTATCATCAACAATTTGTTTCGTTGTGCCAATAAAATAATTCACCAATGATGATTTTCCCGCATTGGGTCTGCCAACCAAAGAGATGGAAAGGATATCCGTTTCCTGCGGGTCACCTTTTCCTTTGCCCACAATTTCAGGAAAGTCGCGGGCCATGGATTCCAGCAGAGTCGGAATGCCAACGCCATGTTCTGACGAAACTGCAAATATTTCTTCAGCTCCGGATTCGTAGAATTCTGCAACCTCCTGCTCGTGACTGGTATGATCAATTTTATTGACTGCGAAGTAAACCGGTTTAGCGGATCTTCTCAGAAACGCATAAATCTCGCGATCCTGATGGGTCCAACCGGAATACTTGTCCAGAAGAAAGATAATCCCATCAGCTTCCTCGACGGCAAGCTGTGATTGCTCCTTCATCTTCTGCGGAATGATCTCTTTGGAGTCGGGTTCAAATCCGCCAGTGTCAATGAGCAGAAATTGATACCCTTTATAATCGATCGCCGACATATTTCGATCACGGGTCACTCCCGGTGTTTCGTTGACGATCGCGAGTCGTTTTCTAGCCAGGCGGTTGAAAAATGTCGATTTACCGACATTGGGTTTTCCAACCAGGGCAAAGATTTTCATGGTGAAACCGGATAATTGGGTTTAGTGGGAATATGATAAATTCTCACTTTTATATGTACATGACTGGGTACGTTTGTTCGGTGTCGGGTCAACGCTTAAACCGTTTGTCCAGTTCACTCAAACTGATTTCAATCAGAATTGGCCGCCCATGAGGGCAGTAAAGCTGGAGATCCAATGTCGACAGCTGATCCAGTAGAGACTGCATCTCTTGGAGACTGAGATGTTGTGCCGCACGAATGGCAGAATGGCAAGCCATACGCTCGAAAACCTCATTAAAGAATCCCTCTAGTTTTCCAGATTTGCCAAACTGCGCCATTTCATCCAACACATCACGGATCACTCCAGGGACATCGCTGTCCTTGAGAATCATGGGTATCTCTTTGATAGAATAATCATTACCACCGAAGTGGTCTATCACAAAACCCAGTTTTTCCCAAGACTCCTGGTTTTGCTCCAGGAGAAGCCCATCCTGAGGGGGGAGCTCCATCATCATGGGAATTAGTAAGGGGTGAGAATCGAGTGTTCTGTTATAAAAGTGATCCCTGATCTCTTCAAAACGGATACGTTCGTGAGCCGCATGCTGGTCGACAAGAAGTAGTCCATCTTCCCCCTGCGCCAGAATATACTTGTTCAGCAGTTGTCCGATGACGCGCGGAGATTGTACCCCCTCAAAAGATTCAGAAGCAGCAGGGGTTGTGTGGGCTTTTTCAGATTCAGAAAAACTGAACGGTTCGGTGATGTCTGCTGCTGGTTTTCCCCCGGGTGTAAGACTGCTTTTTCCCGAGCGATTATTTGACCGAAACCGGTTTGACTCTGTACTGGTGTCCGCTTTAAAAAATCCAATCTGCTCATTTGTTTCGGTGAAAAGCCCGGTGTCATTCCCAGAAGAGTTGTTATTATCAACTACATCAGTTGTACTATGCTCGGTCGTGGTCGGCTGTTCGTCTGCCTGTAGTTCACTCCCAGAGGGGCTGAAAAATTGCTTGCGGGCCCCGCACTTCACTTGACTCGCAATCTTTTCTGCAAATATGGTGTGAATCAGGTTCTGATTCTTCAAGCGGATCTCTGTCTTCGCAGGATGAACATTGACATCGATTTCCGATGGCAACATCTTGACCTTGATGAAAAA
>Ga0075122_10000213_pt1 | contig 48246 bp, 10 predicted proteins | sample AntAceMetag02UKB_FD_69790 | JGI IMG/M metagenome (GOLD analysis project Ga0075122, IMG submission 69790) | Saline lake microbial communities from Ace Lake, Antarctica - Antarctic Ace Lake Metagenome 02UKB | ecosystem: Environmental > Aquatic > Non-marine Saline and Alkaline > Saline | place... | reverse complement strand
GTTACTATGTTCGAGAAAACCCCCATTTTACAGGTGTTTGCGGCGCTTGACTACAAAGAAGAAATGGGTGATTCTCATAACCAATTGTTGTTATTTGACTTATAACGAGACACTAGTGATCTAATGTTAAAACAAAAGAAAGAGAAATAAACTCATTGCTTGCAACATTAAAGGAGCTTAAAAAGAAAGAAGGTATAATTCTTACCGAAAATGATGAAGATGAGTTTATTCTTGATAAGAAGGTTATAAAAGTTGTGACGATATATCAATGGCTATTGGGTTAAGATAATTGTTCCAATCCGTAAAGAGTAATTGATTAGTCGTGCTTTTTTAACGCAAAAGCTCCAAGAAGAAAGCTATACGCTGAATTTTATAGAAAGGATATCGCCGTCTTGTACCGGGTAGTCTTTACCTTCCAGCCTGAAAAGACCGGCATTTTTTATTTCACGTTCCGAGCCTTTTTCCTTTATATTGTCAAAGGAGAATACCTCGGCGCGTATGAAGCCTCTTTCTAGGTCAGAATGTATCTTTCCGGCAGCTTTGACTGCGGGAGCTTCTTTTTGGATCGTCCAGGCTCTGACTTCATCCTTTCCTACGGTAAAAAAGGAAATAAGACCCAATGTTTTATACGCGTTCAATATGAAGGGAGTTAAGGAAAGCTCTTCTATGCCTAGGTCATCAAGGAATTCTTTTCTTTCAGACTCTTCCAGGCGCCGGATCTCGGTCTCTATATTGGCGCACATTGCCATGCTGTTAGGCAGGTTTTTTAAAAGTTCGAGAGTCTCTTCAGACTTAAGATTATCCTCGGAAGTGTTAAGCAGGGTAAGGAACGGCTTTAATGTAAGAAACTGAAAGGAGCGGACAGATCTTTCTTCCTGAAGAGTAAGACCCGCAGACGATGCGGGAAGTTCCTTTTCCAGGACAGACATTATTTTCTTTAGAGAAGATAGCTCCAGCTTATCGTCAGGCGTTCCGACACCGTTACTAACAATTTTTTCCAAGCGTTCCATTCTTTTTTCTGCTACGGATATATCAGATATTATTAGTCCTGTTCTTATGCTTTCGAAATCCCTAATGGGGCCGTTGTCTCCTAAAGGGTGCGGAACATGAGGGTTTGTGAAGGATCTTATGACAAAAACAAATGCTTCAACTTCACGGGCGACAGCAACTATTTTAGCGTCAGCAGAATCGTTAATGCTCCCGGGGATATCCACGAATTCTATATTGGCATATACAGTTTTGTTTGGAGCATACAGCTGGCTTAACCAATCTATCCTAGGATCCGGAACATTTACAACTGATAAGTTAGCTTCGATCTTACCGAAGCTGCCAACCTCCTTATCAGCGCCAGTTAATGCATTAAATACCGTAGTTTTTCCGGATTGTTCTAATCCTATTATGCCCAGTTTCATAACGTCCTTTCTAGTCTGTAACGATGTGTTGCAGGATAAATAGATCAGTGATAATAATATCATGAAGGAAGGATAGCTGCAACGTGTATTTGCCCACACAAATAAAGGAGTCTTTCTTTATTTGGGCAAGTTAAGCGCAATATACAGGATAAACCTCAAATTCTAATCAAAATAGTGAATAAGAAAACAAAAAGAAAGATGACGCTATCCCAAGTTTTGCCAAACAAATTGTATTAAGTGGAGTGATAAAGTTAAAATATCTAGAAAAGTACGATATTTTCCCATTTAGAGTCTAGAAGTCAGTTAGTAGAGGGTAGTCCCCAATTAACCTGCATATAAAAGACACTGGGGGGACACCTTTAAACACAAAAAAGGGGACACTTGTCCTCACAAATTAGCAAACGGTACAAAAGTGTCGGGTTTTCTATTTACTAGTTTTCTAGTCGTTGGGGACCTGGTAACTGGTAATTGATGACTTTTCTAGCTTCTAACTTCTAGATGCCATGTCTCTAATCTCTACCTGCTAGTTTCTTCACTCTGTTTGTTAGGGATTTTTTTGAGGGGCTATTTATGATGGGGATTTATGGGGTTTTTGGCAGTGTTAGGAGTAATAGGATAATAGCTGTGTGAGTTAGTACTCGTGTTAGGAGTAACAACTCCCCCAATATTGAGTGGGGGTAATATTAATATCTACAACATATATATGTTTTTTTAAAAGTTAGATTTGACTTTCTTAATGCTGTTAGGTATATTAAAAGGGATTGAAATTAAAAAGTTAGATAATGAATAGCTTTTATAAAAACTAAGTTTTGTAGTTTACACGGTAAGAGGAAACAGGAGGAACGGGACATGGGCAAGATGAATAGGGATGTTCGGCCTTTCAGGGTGTCTCCCAGCAATGATGAGATGCGATATAATCTGAAGGTATTCGGGGTATTGAAAAAAGAAAAAAATGTGTCGGTAAATGAAATAAGCCACAAAACCGGGGTTCCTGAAGAGAAAGTCGCCTCTTATATCAACTCTTGCGTAAAAGAAGATCTCATGAAAATATCCGGGGAACATAACGGAGGTCTTGTTGAATTTAATGGGGAGCATAAAAACGTACTAGGGGTGGGTTTCCAGAGAGAGAAATGTTATCTAAATCTTTTAAGCCTTAAAGGAGAAGTGTTGGGGACGGAAGAGATCGAAATAGGGCAGGTTCCTTGGTCTACCGCTAAAAGCAAGGATATCAGTGCCATGCTTGAAAAACTGGAATCCGGGAAAAAAGGAGAATATCCCAATATATGTTTAACCGGCATTACTTTGCCTGAGAATGTTTCCGAGAAAAGTTCTGCGGTACTTTCAGAAGGAATAAAAAACATTTTTAAATGCGCTGTTTGTACCGGCAGAGAACCAACTCCGTCGGGATATATACAAAAAGATCTGGTTACAGGCCCAAAGGAAAGAGATATCTTGTACATACATTCTGACAGAGGTGCGGGAGTGGTCTTCAAGGGGGAAGAGATATTTGAGGCCAGTACAAAAGAAGACGAGGGCCGGAAATATCTTAAACCATGGGAACAGTTCAGCGTGGTCGCTAATGCCAAAGAACTTGTAAGCAAAGGATTAGGGACTGATATGGTTGCTATGGCAGGCGGGAGTGTAGATAATATAACTCTCGAGATAGTGCTTGAAGCAGCGGGACGCAAAGATGAGCTTGCGGAAGACTTGGTTAAAAGAGCCAGTCTAGCGCTAGGAGTGAGGATAGCGTATCTAGTGAATATGTTTAAACCGGAAATGGTAGTTTTAGGAGGAGGGATCGAAGGGGAGAGAAGTAATTTTTCACGGTTAACGGAAGAAAGCGTTAATAAGTTTTATGTTAAGGGACAAGCAGTGGCTCCGGAGATAGTCTCCGGAGAAAAAAGAAAGGATGTTTCTTCGTTGGGGGCGGCGTCGCTATGCCGCCGGGAAATATTTATGGAGGTCTAATCATGGAAAAAAATGGACGTGTGGAAAAGCTTTGTGAGGTGTGCGGGAAGTCTTTTATCGCTAACAAATATAGACCGAATCAGCAGGTATGTTCGAGTCTTGAATGTCAGTATAAAAGACAACTTGAAAACATGAAGGCATGGCGGGACGCCAATCCGAATTATTTCAAGTACAAGGAGTCGCAGGATAAATCCTGGAAACAGGCTTGCAGGGAAAGGTCTTTGGACTGGAGACGCAAGCATAAGGAATATCTGCAGCTCTATAGGGAAGCCAATAAGGAAAGGCATCGGGAATATATGAGGGATTATATGAAGCAGTATAGGCAGAAGAAAAAGAAGGATCAGGAAGCTTCTCAAAAAGATATTGATTAGTATAACCCGGGCATGATCCCAAAGGAAAAAAATTGGTTCACCGTAATACAAAACACATATTTATGAAACGTTTAAGGGCGGCTTGTCTGTGGGCTCTTATATTCATATTCTTGTCTTCCGATAGTCTTGTTATGGCGGAAAGTGCGATAAGATTATCTGAAAAGAGAGGAGTAGCCACAGGAGGGGCAGTAAAAAGCACTCCGACAGAACTTGTGCCGGAAAAGCTCTTGAGTAAGATCGATATGGCCGTGCAAAGAGAAAAGGCTGCGCAGCGGAGATCTGAAAAAGAGAATCTTGAAAAACGGGCAGACATGATAGCGGATCAGCTTAAAGTTATTGAAAGAGAGATACAGTCAAAAATCTCTGAATATCTGCTTATGTCTGAAGAAGCTTTAGCTCAAAAAAGATTCGAGGATGCGCGGAAATATGTCGAAAAATCTCTTAGGATGAAAGAGGCCGGACGTAGGATCATCGAAGAAAAAGTAAGGAGCATGGCAGAAAGGTATGCAGCCAGTAAAGCCAGCTATGAAGAGGAAGGGAAGCATAAAAAACCGTCGGATTATTCTGAAGAAGCAGAACGCATTGCCGAGAGGATAGAAAAAGAGGGACCTCAGAGCAGAGAAGGGATTGACCTAGAAGAAAAGAATAGAGAAGTCTTGAATCTTCTGGATAGTATAGACATAGAAGAAAAAGATTACGAGAAGGAACAGGAACGCATCAAAGAAGAAAAAGCTAAAGCGGAAAAAAGAAAGAAAGAAAGAGAAAAGAGGGCCAAAAGAGAAAAAGTGATGCGCAAGCAGGCTGAAGAGATAGCTATGTATATAGGAAAGGCCCAGAAAGCACTTAACAATAACGAGTTTGATGAAGCGCGGAAATATGCTAAGAAGGCTATGCTTATAAAGAAAAATGCGCAGGATTTCTGGAGAGAAAAAGATGAGGAACTATCTGAGAAAGGCAAAGAAAGTGAAAACAGAGATAAAAAACAAAAAGTTTCAGAAGAGGAAAAATATTTTGTCAAAGCAATAGAAAAACTTGAAAGTAAGGATTTTAGAAGAGCAAGGTCCTATACAAAAAAAGTTTTAAAAATAAATAAAGACAACAAGAAAGCTCAAGCGCTGGCGCTGGAAATAGAAGAGAAAGAGGAAGCCGAGAAAAAAGCTATTCGGGAAAAGAAAGAAAAAGAAGAGGAAGAGAAAAATGAAAGAAAAAGGAAAGAAAAGAGCGATAGTTATTTAAAGAAGGCGCTCAAAGGGCTTGAGAGGAAAGATTTTAACAAAGCAGAAAATTATGCCAGGAAAGTGTTGGCTATAGATATGGAGAACGAATCCGCCAAGTATATTCTTGAACAGCTGCCAAGTGAAAAAGAAGCTTATAGAGAAGAGCAGGAAAAAAATAGAACTGAGGAAGAAAAACAAAAGATACTGACTGAAAAAGAGAAAGAGGAAAGAAAAAGGATAAAAGAAATCCTGAAGAAGCAGGAAGAGGAAGAGCTTGCCAGGAAACAAGCCGAAATAGAGGCGAAGCGTGCGGTTAAACAAGAAGCGGCTATGGCTAGAAGGAAAGAAAAAGGACAAAATTATTTAGGACAAGCCAGAAAATATTTCAAGAATAATAATATGGAGAAAGCTCGGTTTTATGCGTGGAAAGTATTGGAAGAGGAAGAAGGGAATAAGGAAGCGCATGCTCTTTTGGACGAGATAGACCGAGCTGAAGAGATTATTAAAAACGAAGAGGTAAGAAGCGAGAAAGTCAAAGACGCTACTAAAAAGCGGACAGTTAGCGATAAAAAAGAGTCAAGAGAGAAAAAAAAAGTTAAGAAATACGTAAAAAAAGCATGGGAATATTTACTTGATAAAGAGTATGGGAAAGCCCGGCAGAGCGCGTATAAGGCCCGGGAAATATCCCCCGAAGATAGTTTCGTAGCGGATGTAATAACGGCTATTGATAAAGAAGAGATGTTCGGGATACAAGAAAAGGATGAAGCAAAGAGGGAGGAGACTATACAAAAAGCTCTCAAAGAGTCCGAAGAAAAGGGCAATCCTTTTAAGGATCACGATGAAGGTAAGAGCTGGATAGATCATATATCGGGTATTTTTAAGGAAGAAACCGCTCCGCTTGGAGATGTTCAGAGCGGACGAGTGTACACAATAGATGAATGTACTCACCTGGCTCTCGCTAGGAGCCAGAGGTTAATAGTGGCTGGCAAGCAGATCAAATTGGCCGAAATGAGGGTGTGGGAGTCAAGACGTGATCTTTTGCCGGAAGTTACCGGCAGGATAGAAAGATCCTTCGGGAAAATAGGTGTCGGAGCTGAGGAGTCAAGACACTACCAGGGAGAAAAATATAGCGTGGATTTCAAACATAATGTTTTTAACGGAATGGGGAATTGGTATGCCCTGAGACAGGCACAGACCAACCTTGAAATAATTGTTCTTGAAAGAGAAAAAGTCAAAGATGAAGTCGTGGAAAGCGTTAAAAGGGCTTATTATAATCTCGACAAAACTATCAAGGCTGCTGCGATACAAAAAGATCTCAAAGCAAAAGTGAATAAGCTTCAAAAAACAGCCAAGGGGGCGAATGACGAAGGATTGATACCAAGAGTCGAATACCTGAAGATCAAGGGTCAAAATATGCAAACCGATTTTCAGTATGATTCTACGCTTGAGGATATTAATCTGGCAAAAATGGTACTATTCCAGGAAATTAATGTTGAGTTGGATGAGGCTATAACTATTAATCCTGTGGGAAGACCTAAAGAAAAAATAGCTATAGGTCTTGAAAATTGTTATACCTTGGCGATAGCCAATAGATCTGATTTTAGGATTAAAACAAAAACTATAGAATATTATGACTTTGAAAGAAAGATAGCTAAAGCCAAAGGGTGGCCGAAGATCGAGATACAGGGGTCAGTTGGGCAGGCCGTCGAAGAATATCAGCCGCTTAGGGACGACGACGATGATCCTAGAGACCTTGGTCCGGAATGGTATGCCGGTATAAAGGGGAGCGTTCCGATATGGGGGAACACTCTTGAGTATAATTATGTCAAAGAACAATGGTCTCCCACGGTATCATCTTTCCGGGGGACAGAGACCGCGACAAGCTACTTGTCCTTAAAGGTGCTGGATGATCTGGCCTATTTTACTAATCTGAATGAAGCTAGAGTCGGTTTTGAAAATGCTAAGGAAGAGTATCTGAAAGCCAAAGAGGATATGGCTATTGAAGTAAAGGAAGCATATTTTAAATACAAAAAAGCATTACTTCAGATGGAAGTTGCCGAAGCGCAGGTGGAACATCAAACAATGTTTGTGAAGGTGTTGGAAGAAAGAAGGCTACTGGGAGAGATGGAAGCCTCACGCGTGATAGAAGAGTATGAAAAGTTTGCAGAACATGAATATGCTCTTATTCAGGGCGATGCTGATTATTTTATATCTCTTGCTGAGCTAAATAAAGCAGTGGGCATCCCGGAATATTTTAAGGATGGATATGAGACTAAAGAATATGCGGAATGGAAAAAAGGCGCGAAAGAAGATCAAGGGGCGATAGATCAGGTATATGAAATGCGGAGCGATGAAGTTCTTCTGGAAGACGCCCCTTCAGAGGTTCTGAAACAAATAAAAACAGAAGAAAAAGAGGAAAGTAAGAAGAAAGAGCGTTCTGAGAGAAAGAAAAAATCCAAAAAAGATGAGCTAAAAGAAAAAAGAAAAGAAGAGGCGCGAAGAGAGAAAGAAAGAAAGGCCACACAAAAAAAGGCGAAAGAGGAAGAAGAGCAGCAAAAACAGATCGAAAAGGCCAATTCTTTTCTTGGTAAGGCCCGGAAACAGCTTGACGATAAACGGTATGATAGTGCCCGGGATCTAGCTAAAAAGGGTCTAAAATTGTCTTTAGATAAGAGAGAAGCGCGAGAACTTATCAAGAATATTGATAAAGAGAGAAAGGAATATGAGGGAAAAATAAAAAGAGAAAAACAATTAAAGGAAGAAGAGCGCATAAAAAAAGCAAAAAAAGAAAAATATTTAGGAAGAGCTGAAGAAGCGCTAAATAATGGCAGATTTAAGAGAGCCAGGGAAAACGCTAAGAAAGCGCTTGAGATAGATCCTGAAGGCAGCAGTGTGATCAGTTTGTTGAAAAAGATAAATGATGAAGAAAGAAAGAAAAAAGCGTCTGAACGAGAAAGAATAGAATCAGAAGAAAAGAGCAAAAGAATATTCGAAAAAGAAGAAAAGCTCAAGAAACTGGCCGAGGAAGAAGTGCAATTAAAAGAAGAAGCGCGATCAGAAGAAGAAGCCCGTCTGAAGAAACTGGCGGAAGAATCCGAAGCGAAACGCAGGCGGGAAAAAGCTAGACTTGAGAGGACCCAGAAAGAGGTTAAAGGATATCTGAATAAAGCAGAACGTGAACTAAGGAAAGAAAAATTCGATGAAGCCCGTGTATATGCGAAGAAAGCATTAGAAGTCGACGAAGAGAACGCAGATGCCATCTCGATGCTTAAAGATATAAATGAGTCCGAGAGATCATATATAGAGGAAGAGGCGAGACTTGAAGAAGAAGCCAGACTTAAGAAAAGGGCCGAAGAAGAGGAAGCAATGCGACGAGTCGAAGAAGCCAGGCTTGAGAAGATAGAGAAAGAGGTCACAAGGTATCTAGACAGGGCCGAACGCGCGTTAAGTAAAGAACGATTTGATAGAGCGCGTGAGTATGCTAGAAGAGCGTTAGAGGCGGATGGAGGAAACGAAGACGCTCTGCTGGCGCTCAAAAACATAAACGAAGAAGAGAGTTTATATATAGAGGAACAGGCGAGGCTTGCGGAAGAGAAACGTATAGCGGAAGAGAATGCGAGACTAGCGGAAGAAGCGAGACTTAAAAAACTAGCCGAAGAGAAGGCCAAGAAAGAGGAAGCAGCTAGGCTCAAAAAATTAGCAGATGAAGCTGAGGCGAAACGTAAAGAGGAAGAAGCAAGACTGGCAAAAATAGCAAAAGAAGTAAAAGTAAACCTGGATAAATCAGAACGCGAACTCAGGGAAGATAAGTTTGATGTAGCGCGGTCATACGCAAAAAAAGCATTAGAGATAGATGAGAATAATGAAGATGCTGTAAGAATGATGGCAAGTATTAAGAGATCCGAACTTGCCTACAAAAGCGAGCAGAAGCGTCTTAAGCTCGTAGCTGAAGCATCAAGAAAGATAGACGAAAAAAAGAGACTTAAACTTCAAAAAGAGACCATAAGCGGACAAGTGAAAAATGAAAAGGTTGAAAAGTATTTGACCCTTGCTAAGGACGCACTTAGCAAACGAAAGTTTGGAAAGGCCAGAGGGTATGCTGATAAAGCAGCTAGGGCTGATGGAGATAGTCCGGCAGTATCTGCAATGCTTGCGATGATAAACAGGGAAGAGATACAGCATCAAGATGAATTTGAACGATTACAAAAAGAAGAGACTGAACGTCGCGCAGCTGAGAAAGAAGCCTTAAGAATAAAAGCCGAAGAGAAAGAGAGAAGAATAAAAGAGCAGGTAACTGAATATTTAGCAGCATCTGAACAGGGACTGGAGGGAAAAGAATTTGATATAGCTAAAGAGTATGCAGAAAAAGCAGATGAGGTTGATCCGGGTAACAATAAGGTAAAGGAGATGTTGCGGAACATCAAAAAAGAACAAGTAGATTATAAAAGAGAACAAAGGCGGCTCGAGCTTGAAGAAACTGAACGCAAAAGGGAAGAAGAGATCGCCAGAAGAAAAGAGGAGAAGACTTTAAGGAAAAAAGAACGGAATAAAGAAATGCGGATGTATTTAGAGGCAGCTCAGAAAGCGCTGGAAGGAAAGGATTTTGCGCAAGCCAGAGAGAATGCCAGCAAAGCTCTGGGGATAGATGAATCCAGCCGTGAAGCCTTAGAACTTATGGATGAGATAGATCGGACCGAAACTGAATATGAAAGCGAGCAAAAGCGGATTCGTTTGGAAGAAGAAAAACGTATCCGGGAACAGGAAGCCAAAGCCATTAAGGATAAGAAGATAACAGAAGACCTCTCTAGTGCTAAAGAGAGATTAGAGGGTAAAAGATTTGCTAAAGCAAGAGCGCACGTTAGGGACGTTCTTAAAATAGATGAAGATAATAGTGAGGCTGCGGCTCTTATGATCGAAATAGACAGAACAGAAGAGATGCACAAAAAAGAGCAGGAGATAGTTATATCGAGAGAAAAAGAGCGAAAAATACGTGAACGCAAAGAAAAGGCTATGAATAAGAAAATTGAGTCTTATCTCGCAAGTGCGAATTCTCAAATAGAAAGAGGAAGGACAGAGAGAGCTAACAGCTATATAAACAGAATTTTAGAGATAGATAAAGATAACGAAGAAGCCAAAGAACTTCTTGATAGGATCAAGATCATTGAGGATGAAAAGGCTCTGCAGGAAAGTATTTGAGTAGACAAGATAGGTACATAAAAAAGTTATAGGTGTATCCGGGAGGAGAATTATGTCCGAAGAAAACATAAGAAATGACGAAGACAAAGATTTTGAAGATAACGATTTCACGGAGAACGATCTGGTGGAAGAAATCGGTGAGGAAAATGAAAAGCCCGACGGCATGGGGAAGAAAGTAAAGGAAGGCATCGGGAGAATAAAGAAGAACTATATATGGATGCTTCTCGGAATACTGGTTATAGCTGTTGTCTTGGCGCGATCTGTTGGAACTATTAAGCAGATCTTGATGAAGCCGGAAGAAGAAGTGAAAGAAGCGGGCCAAGTATTTCAGGAGTCTACTCCTGTTAAGGTGTATAAAATAAAACGCATGGATTTCCAGGATACTTTGCCTGCCATGGGAAAGATAGAAGGATTCAAGGAAATAGAACTTAGGTTTGATAATAAAGGTATTATGGAAAGTTTTAATTTTGAGGAGGGCGAGCGCATTTTAGAAGGTGATATTATAGCCAGCCTTGATCAGCAGGATGCTTTGCTGAAACTTAAATATGCCGCGCTTGAGCTGGAAAAGAATAAGAAATTGTTCGATCTTGGCGGTGTGGACAAGATGGCTGTGGATCAAAAGAAGCTCGAATATGAATCATCAAAGCGGGAGCTTGAGAAAACTAATATTTATGCTCCGAGTGACGGATATCTGGGAAGCAAAGAAAGGGGAGCCGGTACTTTTGTGATGTCTCAAGACAAAGTAGGTATATTTGTTGATTTTAGTGAAGTGTATGCTGTTTTTGACGTTATTGAAGAGGATTCACCTAAAATAGAGCTAGGGCAGAATGTGGAGATATTCCTGGATGCGTATCCCGGGACAAACTACAACGGTACTGTGGACACGGTAGCTCCAATGATCGAGGGGCGCACAAGGACTCAAAAAATAAAGATAGAATTAGAGAATAAAGAAGACGAACTTAAACCCGGGATGTTCGCTAGGGCCATAATAAATACCTATGAAAGTAAAGATGCTCTGGTAATACCGTCTTCTTCTTTTAGGAAAGAAGAGAATAAATACTATGTGTATGTCGTGCATCCTGAAAAAGAGGAGATAGAGCAGCTTGAAGGATATGACAGTGATATCGAGGGCTTACTTCAAGAAGCGGCAATAACAGAGGAAGATGAAACAGAAGAAGAGATGGGGCTGGTGGAAAAAAGGGAGATCTCTATAGAATATCTCACACATGACATAGCCGAGATCAGAAAAGGCGTGGAAGAAGGAGAACTTATAATACGTGAGCTTCACCGGGAATATAAGAATAACGATAGGGTAGAGATAACCGAGGTGCAGGAGACGATATTTTAGTACCGTGTCCCGGGACTCGTGACCCGTGACCCGAAAGCTGACTTGAGGACGTCCCTTTTGTGGACACCCTACAAGAGTAAAAGGGCACAGACTTGAGACAACAGACTGCAGACTAATTGGTAGCCGGGGTTTAAACCCCGGCTACTGCCAGAGGTTAGTCTGAGAACTACCAAGTACTAACTAATTAATTATGGGATTACCAGAATTTTCGACAAAAAGACCTGTTACAACAGTGATGATATTCATAGGTGTCATGCTTTTCGGCGTGATATCTCTAATGAAGCTTCCTCAAGAACTTTTTCCGCCCATAACATACCCGCAGCTTACCGTTGTCACAGGGTATGCTAATGCTGCTCCCGAAGAGATAGAGACACTTTTGACTAAACCGGTTGAAGAGGCTGTCGGTACGGTTAGCGGTATAAAATCTATTAGTTCTGTATCGAAAGAAGGCATCTCTCTTGTGATGGCTGAATTTGATTGGGATCAGGATATGGATTTCGCATCTTTGAGAACACGCGAAAAAGTGGATCTTATTAAGGCAAGACTCCCCAGGGATGCCTCGGAACCTTTAGTAGTGGCATTTAATCCTTTTGAGACGCCCATAATGACAATAAGTGTTACGGGCGAAAGAAGTGAAGCGCTGCTGAGACAGATAGCTATGGATACTATTAAGGAAGAGCTGGAGAAGATCGATGGGGTGGCCTCGGCATCCGTCGAGGGGGGGCTAGAAAGAGAAATACTTGTAGAAGTGAGTCAGCACAAACTTAATATTCATGAAGTATCCATTGAAGATGCAGCTGACGCCATAACGGATGCTAACTTGAATTATCCGGCCGGCACGATTAAGGAAAGTTTTTATGAATATCTTATACGTACGCTCGGGGAATTCAAAAATGTTCGCGAGATAGAAGATGTTGTAATAAAGAACGCAAAGGATGAGAAAGCGGGAACCATGTCGTTCGACATGGAGCTCAAAGAGCGCAGCATAAGTCCTGGAGTTCAGATGGTGACCATTAAAGACATAGCTGCTGTTAAGGATATTCATAAAGAGCGAAGCAGTTATTCCCGTTATAACGGGAGCGACAATATATCGGTATCTGTCCAGAAGCAAGCCCAGGCTAATACTATGCAGGTTGTGGATAAGATCATGAAAGTTTTTCCGAGGTTAAGAAAGATGCTTCCTAAAGATGTCAAAATAGAAGTGGTTTACGATCAATCGGTTTTTATCAGAGATGCTATTAACGGCGTGAGGGACGCGGCTCTTCAGGGAGGAGTGTTGGCTTTCATAGTGCTCCTTATATTTTTACGCAGCGTTAGGTCTTCTGCTATAGTTACATTGACCATTCCTATATCAATTATGATAGTGTTCACTTTCATGCATTTCGGGGGGCTTTCCATCAATATGATGTCGCTGGGAGGTCTGGCGCTAGGAGTGGGAATGCTTGTGGATAATGCCATAGTCGTTATCGAGAACATATTTAGACATAAAGAATTGGGAGAGGCGCCGGAGATCGCCGCCACAAAAGGGTCAGAAGAAGTGTCTAATGCTATTGTGGCATCTACGCTTACGACAATAGCGGTTTTCCTGCCCATGATATTTGTTGTGGGTATAGCCGGACAGCTATTTAAGGAGTTGGCTTTTACGGTTACCTTTTCACTTATAGGATCACTTTGGGTAGCACTTACTCTTATACCGCTACTAAGCTGCAAAATAGGTGCCAGTAAAAAGGAGGTGGAAGAAGGGAATAGAGCGTTTGCCGGCGGGAAATTATGGAAAATATTTCTTAAAAAGTATGAGGGAATCTTAAGAGGGTTTCTTAGGCATAAAGGGATCGGTCTTTTAGTGGTCTTTATTATATTTTTATCGAGCCTCTTAATATTTACTTTTCTGGAAAAAGAGCTTATGCCCAAGACCGATCAAGGACAGTTTTTTGTTAATGTTGATATGCCGGTAGGGACTAAGTTAGACGGGACCAATAGTATTGTGACGATGATAGAGGAGAAGATACTGGAGTATTCCTTCGTGAAGTCTGTTAATACAGTTGTCGGGGCGACAAGCGGAAAGGATGCTAAAGATATTGTCAAGAGTATGGGGTCCAATCAAGGAAGGGTAATAGTCGATCTTAAAGAAAAGAGAAAGATCAAGACAGTTGATTTCGTTCAGATATTGCAAAAACAGCTTAGCGTTATAACGCCTCTTAAACATGCAAAAATAGAGTTCTCCCTGCAGCAGGGCGTTTTGTCGGGAGCTTTTGGAGGCGGAGGTAAATCCGTAACCATAGAGATCAAGGGTGAGGATCTGGACAAGATGGAAGAGATAGCGCATTCGATAGAAAATGAGATAAAGATGATTCCGGGAATATTCGGCGTAGAAAACAATATCCCGGAGCCGTCACCTGAGATAAGAATAGTGATCGACAAAGATAAGGCCTCATTAAATAATCTTTCAGTAGTAGGTATAGCCAAGATAGCTCAAATGTCACTTAAGGGGGCCGTCTCATCACGATTCAAGGAAAAAGGTCAGGAAATAGATATAAGAGTCAGGCTCAGAGAGTCTGACAGAGACAGTTACGATAAACTCTACCGGATACGCATCAGCGCGGAAGACAAAAGACTGGTTTCTTTGGGGACCGTAGCTTCTTTCGAAAAAGGTAAAGGACCCAGTGAAATAAAACGCATAGGGCAGGAAAGGACTATAACCGTATATGCAGATGTTGTCGGACGGAAAAGCGCGGAAGTTATCGCTGATGTTGAAAAAATAATGAAGTCTCAAAAACAGGAACCCGGATACACCGCAAAACTTGCCGGGGAATCCGAAGAGATGAAAACATCTTTTAATAGCCTGCGTTTTGCGCTGATACTATCTATCGTCATGGTTTATATGATAATGGCATCACAGTTCGAGTCTATAACACAGCCTTTGATCATACTTTTTACGGTACCCTTATCATTAATAGGTGTTCTTTTGGCTCTTTATGCCACTGACACTTCAGTAAGCGTAGTAGCTATTCTCGGAATAATAATGCTGGGAGGGATAGTTGTTAATAATGGTATTGTGCTCGTTGATTATACTAATATTTTGATAGCTAACGGGAAAAGCGCTCTGGATGCTGTTGTGGAATCATCTCTGGCCAGGTTAAGGCCCATAATAATGACGGCCTTAACAACAGTTCTAGGGCTAGCTCCTATGGCCCTTGCTGTCGGAAGGGGTTCGGAGCTCCGCGCTCCTATGGCTATAAGTGTTATGGGAGGGCTTATTGTATCGACTTTTTTAACCCTTGTTGTTATTCCCTCTATTTTTATGCTGGAGAATGATATAAGGAGTATGCTGGTCCGGATAGTTAGGAAGGGGAGTTAGAAGTCAGAAGCTAGACTATAGACAATTGACTATAGAATGACCGATGCGCAAATAGCAGTAGCTGGGGTTTAAACCCCAGCTACTATTTCGGTTTATGTTAAAGAGAGAAGAGTAGTAGTAACTATAGACTATAGACAGAGAAGGGCTGATACCCGGATTAAAAAGGACAATAGTCAATTGTCCATTGTCCATGGTCAATGGTCTATTAACACTTTTTACGAATCACGAATCACAAACTAAACTACACAAAATATGAGCCTGTCTCGATTTTCTATAACAAAACCTATTTCTACGATAATGATCTTTGCGGCCTTATCTCTCGTAGGGATCATAGCATTAACTCGCCTTGCCGTGGAACTCTATCCCGATATTTCTTTTGGACAGGTCAGCATAATTGTATATATTCGAGGCGGGGTGCCTCCGACCGAAGTGGAATCTATGGTCACCAAACCCATAGAAGAAGCTGTTAGCACGGTATCTCACCTGGAAAGTATGATGTCAATATCTAAAGAAGGCGAATCCACGGTCGTACTTAGTTTTAAGCGCGGAATTGATATGCAGCTGGTTGCGATGGAAGTAAGAGAGAAATTCGCCAGGGTAAAAGAAAACCTTCCGAAAGAGGCGGAAAAACCTATTATTGCGCAATTTTCACAAACAGATGTACCCATCGTCATATTTGCGGTAACCAGCCGAAAGAGGACTACGGAAGAATTAAGGAAAATAGTCGACGAACAGATCAAGGAACGTATAAAAAGAGTATCGGGAGTGGCAAACGTTGAAGTAGGAGGAGGCAGGGAACGCAAGATCTTAGTTGAAGTAGATAAAAAAGCTCTTCACCGGTATGCAATATCTCTCAACAGGGTTATAGCGTCTTTGGGTGCGAATAACCTGAATATTTTGACAGGGGAACTTACGGAAAACTCTAATAAAATACTTCTGCGGGCTATTGGTCAGTTTGAGAACATGGATGATGTCCAAAATACAATTGTGTTAGTGCAACCTAGTGGGTCGGCTGTTAGAGTGAAAGACCTGGCTAATGTTAGGGATTCCTTTCTGGATCCAAAGAGCTATGCCAGAATGAACGTCAAACCTATAGTCTCTGTCTATGTCCAGAAAGAATCCAAAGCAAATACTATTAAAGTTTCGGAAACAATAATTAAAGAAATAAATGCTCTTAAGGGAATAATGCCCAAAGATGTAGATCTTGTCATAACCAAAAACCAGGCTAAGTTTATCAAGACATCCATTATGAATTTAAGGGATTCATTGTTTCGCGGAGCCGCGATGATAATTTTTATACTTATGCTGTTTATGGGGAAGCTGGGTAGGAAAGCGGCGTATATCATTCCTCTGGGATTAATCGCCGCCATGTTCTTGCCGGGAATCTTTCTATATCTTTTGTTGGTAGGGCTGGTTATTTTTCTTTTAGTTTTCAAAAAATACAGGTCAATACTTATTGTAGCTATCTCCATACCTGTGTCATTAATAATCACGTTTGGATTTATGGACCTGTCAAACATGTTCGCGCCGGCGATAATGGATCTTACCATTAACTTTATTACGCTTTTCGGGTTGGCGCTCGGAGTGGGTATGCTGGTCGATAATTCTATCGTGGTATTCGAGAATATAGTGACCAAGACAGAGCAGGGTCTTGATCACGTGAAAGCGGCAATAGAAGGAAGCACGGAAATGAATGTCGTTATTTTCGCGTCCACGCTGACAACCATAATAGTTTTCCTGCCGATGCTATTTGTTAGTGAATCCATGAGCATAATGTATGGAGGGGTCGCATGGACAGTTACCTTTTCTTTATGTATATCACTTTTTGTGGCACTTATGGTCGTTCCGCTTATGAGCTCACAGATAGAACTTACTTCTAAAGAGGGAGAGTCAGAGAAGGTAAAAGCAGGGTTTCTTAAACCTTTTTACAAGGCGCAGGGAAGAGCTCTTCTTTTTGTTTTCAGACGAAGATTTTTAATGTTGTCTATAGCGGCCATGCTTTTTGCCGGTGCGATATATCTCTACGGGACAATGGGTAAAGAATATATGGGGACAACCGAGCAGAATAGGTTCACCATATTTATCGAAATGCCTACCGGAGTGAGACTTGATTCAAGTGACGAAACTGTACGTATGATAGAAGACATGCTTAAAGAGGTACCTGAAGTAAAGAATTTCACAGCCCGGGTGGAGGGGTGGTCAAGTAAGATATATGTTGATCTGGTAGGACTGAAAGAAAGAAGAAGGTCAGTAAGTAATGTTATGGACAGTTTGAGGCCTAAGGTAGAACGCCTTCAGCCGGCATTTGTATATTTTGAAGAGGAACAAGAAGTTGGAACTAAAGAGATCATACTGAACATTTTCGGGTATGATTACGAAATACTCAGAGAAATAGCTATAGCGCTGACTACGCGCATGGGGCGAATACCGTATTTTACGGATACAAAGATACGTATGAGAGAAGGTCGTCCGGAACTTGATCTTGTTGTAGATAAAGGGAAAAGCGCGCATTTAGGGTATTCTACGAAAGAAATAGCGGATATGGTACATGCTAAAGTTCGGGGAGTTAGGGCTACAATGTTCCATACAAAAGCCTCTGAAGTAGAGACAATAGTGCGTATGCAGGAGAAGGACCGTCGTACCGTCAAGGATATACATGGTCTTACGGTGTCGAGGGTGGGAACTGACCGAATAGTACTGGACCAAGTAGTAGATTTTAAATATGGACTGGGTCCCAGTGAGGTTTGGAGGAAGAACCGGTCTAGGATGATACAGGTGAGCGCCAATATAGGTGAGCTGCCCTTGGGTCGGGCTGCGGAACTATTAAATAAAGAGCTAGAGGACCTGAATTTGCCGGAAGATTATTTTTATGAGATCGGCGGAGATTATCAAACCCTGCTTAAATCCCAACAGGAATTTGTACTCACCATACTCATAATAATAGTGCTCATATATCTGGTACTGGCCTCGATCTTTGAATCCTATAAGCAGCCCTTTATAATCATGGTAACTGTAGTCTTGGCCACTATAGGTGCAATAGTCTCACTTTTTGTGACAAAAACCGCTATAGGAATGGGAGCTCTTATAGGGATGATGATGCTAGCGGGAATAGTTGTCAATAATGGGATAATACTTGTCGAGCATACCAACGAGCTGAAAAGGGTGAGAACAAACCTATTCCGCATACTTATGGAAGCGGCCAGAGGTAGACTTAGGCCGGTGCTTATGACAACGGCTACTACCATTTTCGGTCTTCTTCCGATGGCTTTAGATAAAAGTGAAGGAGCAAACTTGTGGAACCCGCTAGCTATAACTGTTATCGGTGGTCTTTCATTTGCTACGCCGCTAACTCTTGTACTAGTACCGGCAATATATTCAATTTTTGAACAAATTGGAAAAATGGACCTTAGTTTTAAAAATATTAAGACGTATTTGAGCAAAGGAATAACAAACTTATTAATGAAAGGTAAAAGCGAGTTTGGGGAGTAAGAGAAGTTAGAGGATAGAAGTCAGTTGATAGTCGGTAGAGGTCAGGAAGACTGGACTGTAGGCAGAGAAGGACTGATGCACGAATTAAAAAGGGCGCTATTTGACAATTGATCATTGAGAATAACCGATACGAAAATTGTAGGACGGGTTTAAACCCGTCCTTTTTTAATTGGGGTTAATTGGGGACGTACCCCTATTAATGAGAAAATACAAAGCTAGAATTTCTATATCCAATACCTAGTTTCCAGTAGCCAGCTGCCAAGTCCCCGGTGATCTGGTGATTTTTTCTTCTCTTTTACTCTTGTAGGGTGTCCCCAAATGGGACGTCCCCGAGTATCAGTCAATCTAAACTGCGCCGAAACGCGGAGGTTTCGGCACACCTCGGACATTACCTGCCTGCCGGCAGGCGTCCTCGGCGCCTCTAGACCACCCCCAACTTCTCTCTTTTAATTCTCTCATTAACCGGGGTCCGTCCCCAATTTGTTAGAAAACAAAAAGATAGAAAAAAACCTTTGTTACCTATACTCTTTATGCTATACTATAGATACATTTATAGGTTAAGAAATTTAAAAGCCTGCAAAACAATAACAATAGGAAGGTTGTTATGACATATTTGCGAGAAGGAAACTATAAACCCCCTTATTATAAAGAGAGTCTCCGTAATGAGGGTTCTGAGGCCCATGACCAGGGTCTTTCACAGTATAATATCATGTATTGGAAGAGGAAAAACAGGCAGTTTATACGCATTGTAAGCCTTCTTCTTTCAGTAATCTTTTTCGATCAACAGGCCGGTTGGGCCCAGGTCGGAAAACCCGTATGGGCACAGGCCAAACCGGTTGAGTTCGCCCAGCAGCAAAGCTTATATCCAAACAAATATAAAGTCCCCTATGATCTGGGTAAGATGCAGGAAATCGCTCTGAACGGCGGAGACGAGGTCATTTTTAACATACAGGACGCTCATTCATCCTTGTCTGCGCAGTATTCGATAGCAGGTCTTCTAGAGACTCTGGTTACGGATTATGACCTTGAATTCATCGCACTTGAAGGCGCTTCAGGGTATATAGACACGTCTCTTTTAAGTACATTTCCGGACGAAAGTATACGTAAGGATACGGCTTCTTTTCTTATGAAAGAAGGGCGCATGAGCGCCGGGGAATTTTTCGCCATAACTACGGATGCGAAAAATATCAGTCTTTACGGGATAGAAGATGAGAAGCTTTACAGAGAAAATATTGAAAGTTTTAAACATCTGGCTATCGAACGTGCCGGGAAAACCGGAAATATAATCTCTCTTCTGGGGCAGTTTGACGCGCTAGCCGAGAAGAGCTGGAATAAAGACCTTAAAAAGTTCAATGATGTATCAAGCGATCACAGAGAAAAGAAGCTAAGTTTTGACGGTTATTGGGCGTCAATAAAAGATCTGGCCGAAAAGAACAATATAGATATCGCCTCTTATCCCGAAATATCCAAGCTAATAAAATCGATGGAACTCGAGAAAGAGATAGATTTTAAGAAGGCCAATACAGAAAGAGGGCAGCTTATAGATGAGCTTAGCCGGGACAAAGAAAAAGGCGTACTGGAAGTTTTGGTCTTGCAATCCCTCGCGTTCAAACAGAACAAAATATCACAAGCTGATTATCATAATTATCTAGTTGATCTTGCCAAGAGCGAAGGTATTTCTGCCGATGCTTATGGGAACATGATACTTTTTACCAAATATGTAAGCATATACGAATCCGTAGAACTTATGGGGCTTTACAATGAGATAGATGCTTTAGAAGGGGCTATCAGGGAAAAACTTTATGAAGAGCCCGCAGAACGCGAACTTTTTGAAATGATACAGCTTTCCACTTTGTTAAAACAGCTTTATGCTATGGAGCTGAATAACTCCGAAAGCGAACAGCTGATGAAGAGTAAAAAGAGTTTCTCGGCTGAAGAATACGCGAAATTCATTAAAGAAAATTGTAAGAAATACGGAGTGGAAATAACAGGCGGGTATGATCTGGGCGAGATAGAAGACGGTATAGACGGGGCGCTACAGTTCTACTATGACGCGAAAGCGAGAGATAACGCCATACTAGAAAATACCGTAATGAAGATGAGACGGGAAGGGAAAAAGACAGCCGCCCTTATAACGGGGGGTTATCATACCGAAGGACTCACCGGCATCATGAAAGAACAGGGGCTTTCTTACCTGGTCATAATTCCGAAATACCAGGACGGGAAAGAAAGACCTTACATAGCGGTGCTTACCAATAAAAAGAAGCCTTATGAGAAGCTTCTAGAAAGCGGCAGGTATAAACTGGCGGTTGCCGCATATTTGTATGATTATAAAGGTGACCTTGCAGGCATAAAATCTATGGTATTTCACGCTTTGGGCGAAGCTATGATCGACGGACGCGACGTGGAAAAGATCAAAAGAGAATGGGCTTCCAGGTATAAAGAGGCATATGAAAATTTATCGGAAGAACATCGTATTGCGATGGATTTTGCTCCTCCTGCTCCTGAAGAGTTCTCGTCATATCTTGAAAAAATAAATGTCAGAAAAGTAAATAACGGAAGCGCCGTTATTGAAGATATGACACAAGATGCCGAAGGCGGCGTTTTCATAAGTATAGTTCGCAAGAAAGACACTTCGGGCGCGGTATATTATGATTTTAACCCCGCTTCCAAAGAAGAAAGAACCAGGTTTTTGGCCAGGAGAGGCGAAGAAGGCGAGTTTAGGACGGTGCTGACGGAGCTTAAACAAGAAGTTAAGAAGGCCGAAGCGCTTAAAGATGAACTTTCGACTATTGCCAAGGAATTAGGGGAGAGAGTTAGCCGGGAAGAGGGGCTCGACAAAATAAAAGCTATAGCAGAAGACAAAGCGCTTAGAGAAAGAATCGCGGAAAAGATCTATGAAGCCGGTCGAGAGATAGATCAGGAAGAAGTGGTAAGGACCTTAAGGACTCTCGGATACAGAATGCCTAAAAATTGGAAAGAAAGTCCCGAAGTTATGAAACAGCTGGATATTATAGTTTCAGCCGCAGAATTTATGTCTTTCGGGATAGAGATGATGACCGGTGAACGGGTGAATTATGAAGGGGCGTATGAAGTCGAGCCGGGAACGCCCGTATTTAGCGGTGTGCGGGAAGATCAAAAGCTAACATCCGGTCCCGAGAAAGTCGTTGATGCGGATGTGGTGCCTACTGAACCTACCGTGAAAATGGCAGAAGAAGAAAGGGTAGAGGGCGGAGAGAAAGAACCTGCTATAACTAAACCCACAGATGTATTGAAGAAGGAAGATGGTAATGCCGAGGTCTTAATTCTGGCGGGTATCGCAACCATAGGTATGGGCACATTATTGGCCCTGGCCCTTCCAGCCGGATACGCGTTCATGATTCCGGTTCTTTCCGGTTTTGCCGCTATAGGCACATATTTTATAATGAGAAAGGCCGTATTTTCACTGATCTCAAATAAAGCACCGCCTTTGATAGAGAGGGTCAAAAGTTTCTTAAAGGAAAAAATAATACCAAACCGTACAACCCAACTTGAGCGACTTTTGACAGAAACAATTAAAGACGAAAGCATATCGGAAGATATTCAAGAATCCCTTCTAAAACTCTCCGAAAACGATGTAATAGGATATCAAAATAACCTTCGAAGGATACTGGCTCTTAAAAAAGCCGGGATGGATGTAAAATTTATCCGGAAATTTGTTAATCCTAAATATTACGGTAATAAACTGCTAACAATGGATGCCGAACTTCTTAAGGACAAGATAGATTTATTAAGAGCCTATGAGCTCACAATTAAACCGGAAGTACTTCTTTATGGTCTTGGAAAAATAAAAAGAAGAATAAGGGCACATCAAATATCCGGTTTCAAACCAAATGATACTACAATTCGGGTTACTGAAGAGGAAATCTTTTCAACAGCCTCGGAAATGCATGCTCAGACCATTACGGATAGTAGTGACGGGATAAGCGGAGAAAACAGTGAGAAGCTTATAAGCCTTTTGGAGAAGATTGTCCCCTCAGAAGAAGATTCGGTTGATATGATCGCAGAATTTTTTCCCGATGGTGGTCTGAAGGGCCAGATCTTGTATATCGTTGATTTGATCAAAGGGTTTAATGAACTGACACCTGCGGAACGATCTGACGCAAGAAATCACATAGATGATTTTTACTATAAGTATGCAGTATCGAATCAGCCCATGATCTTAAACGGGATTCTATTGGAAAGTATAACAGGAAAGAAAATAGAGAAAGAGATGCTCCCCTTTGACGCTCTGGATGAGCGGGAACAGGAAACCTTAAACAAACTTATACAAAACTTCTTGATAGGTGATGAGGAAAATGCCCAAGCAGCCGAATATCTTTATAAGATTAGAGAAGGAAGTTCTGAAGGTAAAGATATTGTAGAGAATGTTATAGGATCGGATGACCTGTCTAATGTTTCAAAAGAAAAGATACGCCAGGCCGTTGAGAGGGTAAAGATAATATATAGTGAGGACAAAAAAGGTTATAAAGAGGTTTTGGAAACAGTATGGGAATATGTTGAAGATCCCACGGAAGAAAATATTTCTAAGTTAAAAGACCAGGAATGGATAAACGGAGAAGATAGTTTAGGTTTGAGATGGGACAGGGAAAGAGCATTTCAAACTAGACATGATGAATTTGTGAGCCAACATTTAACCTCGTACGATAAGCGGCAAGCTATTCGGGAGATCGGAAATAACTTGCTGGCAATAATCAGTTATAGTATCGATCCCACAGAAGAAAAACTTACCGATATAGAAAAAATACATTGGGCGGTCAGCAAAACTGTGCAAAGAGATAAAAGCTGGCTTGGGAAACAATTAAATAAAATTATTGAGAATGAAGCTCTAATAGGGGAGATGTCTGGTGATCAAAAGAAACTTATTGATCAAAATAACAAGGATAAGGAAGCTCTTATAGGTCAGTATGCAAATATGATCGCGGAAGAATCCTTACTAGAGATCGAATCTCATTGGCAGGAACTCAACGAAATAAAAGAATCCGGTAAAAATGTTGTAGCGAGAACGAGATATTTCTTAGAGAAAAGCGGTCAGATGGGAGAATTTAAGAATTTATCGGAAGCGTTTAAAATGATCTTTCCGGAAGCGAATTCAAATTCATATATTGTTTCTGAATCTGTTTTTGACAAGATCTTAAATATACTTAGCAAGTTTAGCGTACCATTGACATCGGTTTTATCTAAAGTGCCATATATAGGAAAGTCACCGGCCTTTAGATATACGTGCGGCGTTGTAGTTGCTAGCATAGTAGGCGTCCTGATAGTGCCCATGATATGTGCTAGTTTTTCTACGGCAATTGCTTCTCCTGGGACAGGAGGTCTTGATCAGAATATAGGAACAGATATAGGTGCAGATATAGATGTTGGCAGTGGAATATTTACAGCTGTCCAGGATATTGACACTCAAATAATCCCCGACTTTATAGTGCCCGATGACGTAAGAGATCAAATACGGGTGGCACAACTCGCAGACCAGTCTGCCGGAGGAATAAGTTTACCCTTTCCGCTTAGCGCCAGCAACAAGTTCATAAGTGATTTTGTAGGTGCGAAGGATGTACTCTCGGCGTTCAAGTCGGATCCCGAACAATATCGTGATGCCCTTCTTGATGCGTTCAAACCTTTCAGGCCAGGTAATGAGCGGCACCTGGCGGTTAATACACCAATAGAGAGGGTAATACGTGATTTTAATGAGATCATCTACGGAGGGGGACTCAATGTTACAAACTACATGGACGCTTATGCCCTTGACCAGCTAATTCAAATACTCGCTAAACAGGCTGATGGGCAAGAATTGTCAGCGGAAGATGCCGCAGCTATAAAGGCTTTCGACAAGATCGAGAAACGAATGGCATCTTTTATGAAGTCAGATGCGGTAAAGAAATGGGCAAAAAAACAGTCAGCAGAGCAAGATATAACGGACGAATTGTTAGTAGATGAATCTTTAAAGGCTAAGGAACAGCTAGCCGCAGATCAGGCCGAGAAAGACAAGATAGCCGCAGAGAATCTTAAGAAGGAACAGCTAGCCGCAGATGAGGCCGAGAAAGACAAGATAGCCGCAGAGAACCTTAAGAAGGAACAGCTAGCCGCAGATCAGGCCGAGAAAGAACTGGCGGAGACTGAGGCAACAAAGGTAATGAAAACAGTAACGGTACCCGTTACGGAGATACCTGAAGGATTTGCCACTCATGTAGAAGCTCTAAAATTTATCCAGGCAAACCTCGAGTATAAGCCTGCTATAGAAGACATCCATGATCTTAATGTTTTTATAAACAATGGCGGACTGCTTATTGCCAACCATTATAACAGCTCAGAAGCCGGAGAATGGCAGAGTGCGTTGAAGAGTTTAGGGTATGATCTTGAAGTGGATGAGGATTATGGGAAATTAAGCCGCGCTGCCACTAGGGCGTTCCAGACAGATAAGGGCATAAAAGATGACGGAAAAGTTGGTCCGATAACGCTAGGCGCCATGATACATGAACTCATAGAGAAAACGAAACAGGAACAGCCTGTTACATTAGAAGGAGTTTCCGAGGAAGAGAGATTGGAGCGGGATATTACCTCGGAAAGAACAGTTGTAAGAGAAAAGGAAGAACAGATAGGAAGAGAGGATAGAGAAGAAGAGATAGAGATACCGTCTGTTATTTCTCCGGAGGGATTGAATATATATCAGCTGTTGAATAACGCAGAAACAGCTTTTACTAATTATAAAGTGGATCAAAATCCCGGAACCGAAGAAGCGCTTATAACCACGCTTAAGTCTTTAAGGTATGACGCATCAGGTGAAGGCTTACCCATGGTGACCAAGTGGAATATACAATCACGCGTAAAAACATTACAGCGTATTTTAAGTCTCAGGGATGATGGGAAGATAGGTAAGATAAGCGCGGCAGCTTTGAGTAAAGCCCTGAAACGGGGAAATCCTGAAGTTCAAGAAGCGTTACATAACCTCTACAAAATAATTGTTTCCTTTGCGTCTCATTATAGGGCAGAAATGACTCCGGTTGAAAAAGTGGTGACAAGGGATCTTTTTGAAGAAAGAGCACAGAGTGAAAATAAAGAGGAGCTCCGGGAGGCGCTTGACGAAGACGACGTAAGACTAATAAAAGAAACTATAATATTTGACAAAGAAAGAGTCTCTACCCCCCCTACGAAAAAAGAAGAACCGCTCGTAAAAGAAACTATCACAGAAGCCGATATCAAAAAAGATATTGTATTAGCAGAAAGTCCTGAAAAAATAGAGATAACCGTGGAACCGTCTGGCGAAAAGCTTGAACGCCCTGCAGAGTCAACGGTGACCTATATAGAGCCCGAAGAGGTTGTAAGTCCTGAAGGTGCCAAGAGAATTGAAGACGTATTGACTTTACCTAGGTTTGTTATGGACGCAAATGGTGAAATAATAGAAGCCGATGTCGAAAAATATAGATTGAAAAACTATGCCGATGAAATTACTGATCGTAACGGTGAACCCAAACATATAATTAATTTTGCACAGACGGATAACGGTAAGGTCTGGAAAGTCACCCAGCCGATCGCATTAGGTGTAAAGCATGAGAAATACCGATTTTTGTTCTGGTCCGGAATATCACGTGACGAGGTATTGATAAGAGATATTGAGGATATACCTATGAATTCAGTCCTCGTAAGCGGGGACAGAAAAGTAAGTGTGGAAGATATATATGCGCAGGGGCCCGGAGCGGAACAGAGGGTCAGAGAAGCTCTAGACAAAGCTGATACATTTGTAGTGGGAGAGCAAGACGATAAGAGAGAGTATAAACTTTTAAGACCTTACGGAGTGCTTTACAGGGCAGGTAGTAATGGAGAAGTGAAAGAGGTCAAGTATTCAGAAGGGACACCTGAAGAGCTTCCCCAGAAAAATGTTACATATTTTACTGAAGATCCATCAGGGAAGAATCGGGTACAGCTTGCGGACATAAAAGCGGATCCCGTAAGAGGATCCTACCCGCGGAAGGCAATCGGTAGTGACGGAATATCATATGGGTTTTTCGGAGACGTTATTGGTGTTGAACAGGATAACGGGAAGATAATCAAGATATACAGGATAGGGGATGTTCTGCCACGTGGGGCGATGACGTCTACTGAAGGTATTATAAGAGCCGCGCTGAGTTCTCTTGATGCTAGAGTAAAAGATATGGAAGATAGGGCAAAGTTCGCCGAGGGCGAAAGTGTGCGCAAGAATTACCTGGATCCCATCAAAGCGTCTATAGGGGCGTTTTTCTCTATAGAAGAGGCCGATATCAGTTTTGGTAGCAGTATTGACTTTATATTTTTTGGTACCGATAACAAAAGTTTTGAAGCAGCGGATAGACATGCCGCTCTTGAGTACCTTAAAAAGAATATAGAGAACAAAGATTTTATGAAGAACCTGGTGTATAGGGTAATACTTCGTCTTAATGATCTGTATAATGCCGAGGAACATGAGAATCGTATAAAGAACGAACTAAAATCTGCTGAAGTATATTATCGTGTTATAGAAAAAGAGTATAACGCTAAAAAACGCGATGCAGCTGAACTTTTAAAGGCGCGGAACGAGACTGAAAAAGTCAAGACTAGATTGATGAATGCGCGTCAGAATAAGGTCAAGATACGGGCAGAGATAGAGAAACTTATAGGAGCACAACAGGGTATAGAAATAGTCGGGTTTAAAAATATTTCTTTTGAACTCATAAACTCGGTACTGGAAGGAAAGGGTATAGACCCCGGAGATTTCTGGAGAGATTATTACGGGCCCATCAAAAGACTCGAGATAGGTATATCTAACGAGAAAGAAGCTAAACAACTTGCCGAGAGTAAGATAGGTGTGAAATTAGGTATGAGAATAGGATTTTCCCTAACGAATACAAGTCTGGGGATAGGTCCGATAATAAGAATATCCAAAGGGCCGGATGTTAGTAACGAGTTATATGATATAACCAGGGAAATCATAAGATCCGAGGAAATATCCGGTAGGACGGATAATGAAGATCTTATGCGGGGACTACTGCGTCTCAAAGATTATTATGGTGAGATGCGCGATAAAATAAAGCCTCTGATCATTACTCTTGAAAAAGCGGTTAAACGCGGCGAGCTTGCTCTTCAAATGGGTAATTTTTATACTCTGGCTACAGTACTCGAAGAACTTAGGCAAACAGAGAAGATGTTGGCCGATGTTAACAGTATGTACAGAGAGGTTGATCTTAAAATAAAAGAACTTGCAAAAGAAGGATACCTAACAAAAATCTCAGCAGGAAATAATCTGAATATCCGCGGAATAAATCCTGAATTCTATGCCGAAGAAAACGCTAATGCCAGGACAAGGCAGTCCGTTCAGGGAGGAGCGCTTTACAATGCACAAAAGACCCAAGAATATTGGAAAGCTTCGGAAAAGTTCGCTGAAGAAAAAGCTTCCGAAGGATTTGGTTGGTTCAATCCATGGAAAGGTCACAAAGAAAAAATTAAACTTCTCATTCAGGTCAGAGGGGAAGCTGCCAGGTTTATGCATGGTCGTGAAAATGCTGAACTTTTAGAGAAAACAGCAATTGCACGTTTAGCATATATGCTGGCTGGAGAGGAAAGTGCACGTGCGTTGGAGGAAGAACGTCGTATATGGGAAGAAAGAAAGCAGTTAATGATCAGCAGTGAAGGAAAAGAAGTTTTTGATGCCGAGTTTGGAAAAGCTAACCTTCGTCGTATTAAAGCTGAGACTGAAAGAGATGTAGCCGCGTTGAGATTAAGAAGACTTCTGGGATATGAGAGTGCCGAAGATGCCGAACTGGGTGCATCTGGAGATGTTACGCCTGAAGTTATTCGCGCTTATCTAGCTTCCGAGTTCATGGGGGGTATGGATCCGCGGATGAGGTTATGGACACTTGAAAAACAAAGGGAAGAATATATTGTACTTATGCAGCTTGTGGAAGATATGGGAACGAAAAAGCTTGGTAAGGTGCTGATATCTTTAGGAATCATTGATGAAAATGGATATTATACCAGCCGCATGATGGTAGGCGAAGGGTTTCCGTTTCTCAAGGATAAAGAGAAGATGAGAAAGTATATAGAGAGCCGTCTGAAAAATATTGAAAAAGCTGTGCAGCAGGAGAATGATGATCTTGCAAGTCTGGGGTCGCAGGGTAAGGGGCAGGTAGAACTTGCGGAGCGTTCGGTTATGTCGAACCAAGTTAATGTAGCCGAAGCTAAAAGGAATTACAAAAAGATTGTTAGTACTCCTATGACCCGTCCCGAGAAGATAAGGGAAGCCGTGACACGGCTTAGACAGGCCGAAAAGGACCTAATAGAATCTAAAAAGGATCTTATTGCTGCGAATATATTGGAAGATAAAACGTCCAAAATATCCGGGACAGAACAAGAACAGTCCATGGAAGCGGATTCAACTGTAATACCGCAGGAAAGGATACGGGCTCGATCTGAAGCCAGGGTCGAGCAGAAATATCTCAAGGACTTGGATAATGCAGTTCTTGATTTTAGGGCAAATATACCCCCAAGATTTACCGCGTTTATCTCCCCTTCTGTTAATACTCCGCCCGGAATAGTTAAAGTCAATCCGAATATTGGTAAGTTAAGAAAAACTGTCGGACCTAACAAAGGTATTATGAGTGCGGGAGTGACATGGAATATATACAACATTTATGATAGCAGACTGAACAGAATGGCTGATCTTACAGATCAGCAGAAAATGACATTATCTGACCGGCAAGCCAGGGAAGATTATCATGACCTTGCCGTTATCACGTCGGATATTAGGTTAATAGAATCAAAGATAGATGTGATGAAGAAAGTGAGTGATACATTCAGGCAAAGTAAAGAGATCGAAAAAATTAGGATTGAAGCCGGTATGCGAGAACGCGACGAAACCGGTGAACATATCAACGCCGCGGAATTAGCGATAAAGAAACTAGAATATGAACTTAAGGACAAAAAAGATGAGTTGGCTCAGCTTTTAGGCATAACTTCAGGTACTCGTGAAACGTCAGAAGATAACTGGGTAATAGGGATAACCGATATAGCTAAAAGCACAACGGAGTTTTATACATTCTCGAGTATAGTCGAATATTTCAGAAAGACAGACGGGGGAGCTGAGAAAGTACGTGAATTTGCATCGATCATCCCGTCATTTTACTCGGGAGATATTGCGCACAGAGATCCTGAAATCGAATTTTTTCATCAGCAACTTGTAAAAGATCTTATTAACGACGATCTTGCAAAAAAAGAAAGATGGAATCCCGAGATAGATGTTTCTCCAAGTTCGAGCTTTATTACAGATGATGGTCGATATAGTTCGGTGACATTGGCGGCGGTGTTCCACCTGTGGGATTTCGGCAGGAGCAAGGCTAAACAGGAAGTCAATAAGGCTAAAAAAGCGGTGACGTCTCTTCAAATAGAAAAAGCCCAGAGAGATCATGTGAGAAGACTTGAACAGTTGGGCGAGTCCGTAGAGATGGGTTACAGCAGGGTTAAAGGTTTTTATGAAAGAGTTATCGCGTCAATGGAGTTTGCAGAGGATGCACGGGGAAGGTATGAATCGGCTACTAGTGATTATGATTACTGGACATATGCCAAAGCCGTGCTTGATGCGAGAGACGCTAAGATAGGGTACCTTGAAGCAGTTAACGAATATATAAAAGATGTAGATGAATTTAAGCTGCAGTCCGAACTTCTGTGGCGCGCTACATCCGAACTTACAGAGGAGACAGTTCCCGCATCTGTTGTTGAAGAAGTCTCTAAGAAAAAAGGATGGATAGAAAACTTACGCGATTATCTGCATAAAAAGGCACAGAGACCTAAGGCTATGGTAAGTACACCGGTGCCGGTATATGAAAAAATAGATATAAATGCGCTTGATGGAACGATTAGGAACAATATCATAAGGTTTCTAAAGGCGATTGATGCGATGGATAATAGCGGGTCTATCGTCAGTCAAAAATATTTTACTAAAGATGAATGGGTAGCATTATGGACCTCATATTTCTCAAGAAAAGATACATCAGGAAGATACCTTTTTAATAACGTTTCTGCGGAAAAACATCTTAACAGGTTTATAGGACTTATTGAGAAGAACTCTCTTCTGGAGAGATTTGAGGGTAAGGATATACCAGACTGGTTAGGATCATATTTTACCCCGTGGCCCGGGATACTCATGATAACAAAATATAATATCGATGACGAAGAGAGCGGGATAATGCCGGATATATTCGCCAAAATAGGATATGTGAACTTTCTGACCGAATTTGTAGCATATAACGAAAAGACCGGCAGAGGAGACAATTTTATCATTCCTGAAGCTACGAATGCGGATAATGAATATTTCGAACGCGGGGAGATCGTTCCTCTGGAGGTAAGGATAGAAGAGGATATAGCTATGTTCGAGCGGATATCCGGCGCAAAAAAAGATGATGGGCAAGATGCCGCGCGATGGGAGAAAAAGGTAAGGGATCTTTTTGAAAGATGGGAAGCTAATGTATCTGTGGATATAGCTTCCGCTGATAAGGAAAAGATAAGAGCGATACTATCCGATTATTATGGGCGTGATGTGGTTATTTCAGTCAGTAGTAGTCGTGATAATGCGCTGTTTCAGGCTATATACGCTTATATGATGCAGCAAGGTCTGACATTTAAGGATATGGAAAAGATTTTCCGGGAGATAAAAGCAATCAAACCGCTTACAGACCAGGTGTATGACCATATAACACCCGAAGATATTGCGATGTATCCGGAATTTGGTATTTTGGACAAAATAGATGAGATGATCATGCAGGCTGAAAAAGGCGGAAGAACTAGCCAAGCTTTGCAAACGAGTGCTATGCGGGATCAGGTAAACGAGGAACTTATCAAGATATCTCGTCTTTTTAAAACATTGTATGTATATAATTCCACAATGGAATATGTCGCTGCAAAAGAGATGTATTTAGGTAAGATAAAAAGAGAAATGAAGGGTCTTATGACAGAAGATGAGATCGTCTCACTCCTCGGATATAATTATCAGGTCATAAAAGGGATCATACGCGATATGACTCCTAATGACCGAATTGAAGCGATTACGAGTGTAATGGAAAGATTAGAGAATCCGGGTGTAAGGAAAATTATAAGTAAAGAGTTAGGTATCGATCTTGATAAGGAAACAACGGGATTTTTTGACGGAGACAGGATAACTAAAGCTTTAATACATTCAACGATAGAGACCGAATGGGAAGTGTTGTTAACTCCGGATATTCTATCAGACGATACGTATGATACCGGCCAAGTACCCATGGAGACCGGAGAGGGATCGGTATCGGAACTTAGGGAGAAGGTAAGACGGTCTATACAGGCAAGTCTTCCGGACATGCCCGCTGGTGAAGAGCCTGTAAAATCTATTGAAGTAAGCACCCAACAAGAAGTTTTTACAAACGCTGCAGAAGCCGCTATGACGCGAAAATCTGATTTTGTCGGGAACGCAGTGCGTATAGTTTCTGAGTTTTGGGTGGGGCCTCTTATAGCGGGAGAAAAAGGGGATTTTGATTTCGCGCAGAATGATAATTGGAAACCCGAGAAAGATGATATAAAAGTGTCAAAACAGGACGACGGATTGCATCTTAAAATAAATTTACCCAAAAGAGACGCTAAATCTTTCGCATGGCTCGATCTTCCCGATATCAAAGACATTAGCGATAAAAACATTGTGATCAAGATCAAGATGAAAAATCCCAGACGCGGTGTTGATGCGGTTCATGTGCAGGTAGTTGCCAAGGATACCAGCTGGGGGTACAGTGATAGCGCGTGGGAACTGGGCGAACTCAGTAGCGGTGAAAAAACAATTATCGTCAAACCTCATCATTGGAAAAGTCACGGCGGCAATATCAATAAAGTAAGACAATTGGGACTCAAGTTTGCGTTAGGCAGTTCGGCAACATGCGGATTTGACGGAGAAGTAATAATTACCAGCATTACGGTGCAGGCAGATAAGGGTGTAGGTGCGGTAGCCACGGAAAAACGTGAGTTGTACGCAAAAGTACCAGGGAAGACCGATGTTGTTAAAGGAGATGAGGTGCAGGCGGGTAGCAGTGGATATTATAACAGGTACGGCATATTCGGTAATGCTCAGGGTCTGCCGCAGGTGGATAAATATGTAACACCCGGGATAAACACATTGAGGGTTATGCCGGCATTCAGCGGGAAACAGAAAGATAACGGATTACACGTTACATCGACAGGTTCCAGAATAGAGCAGAAGGCCGTAAGCGACGCTAAAAAATATTTAAGCAATATAAGGGAGAAAGGGGTTAATAACCTTTATGTCACATTATTGGATTTTCATATGGCGAATTCCAATAGTAACGATGGTGTTGAGTTCCCAGAAGCCCTGAAAAATCCGGAAAGACGTAAAGAACTTGCCAAGACACTGGCGGGATTCGTTAAGACAGTGGAAAAAGATGCCACGAAAAAAGGTGTAAAGGTATGCTGGGACATAATGAATGAACCTGTAGGAGCAGTGGCTCTTTCACCCGGAGAACGTCAGGCATTCGTGAACGAGGTTATAGACGAGATACTAAGAACCGGAACAAAAGGCATAAGTGTCACGGTGGGTACGAGAAGTTACGATGAATTTGCTAACTGGTTCTATCTTCTGGATAGGTATAAGGACAGGATACTATCCGGAGATATAGAGATAGTTATGACAACTCATAGTTACGAGGAGATCACGGAAAGTTACCCATCAGTGGGTCAGTTTAATGTGCCCGATTGGGCGCGGGATAAAGTAAAATTTGTTGTCACGGAACTTGATCCTACGGTAAAGACAGCTTCGGGCGGGAAAAGAGAGAAAGATCAGAAAGAAATAAAACGCGATATAAAAATACTGACAGACAAAGGATATAAAGGGGTCTTGTACTGGACAGATGAGCAATATCCATATAGTCCCAAGACGCATATTAAAGCTGTTCTTGAGATATTTAAGGATCTAGTTAGTTTTATGGAGAAGAAAGGATCCGTATCTCAAGCGGTCAGGAATACCCTGAAAAGTGCTGTAAAGGCAACGGTACCGGGTGGGGATGCCGTGCAGGAAATAGTAGGGACTGCAGTTGAGGCTTTGGATCAACAGGTGACCGGCAGAAAAGATAAAGAGATAAAGAAAAAACCCGCACAGAGAAAATCTGTGGTGACTACTGGTTTGATGTCGGCTCCGACAAAAGAAAAACGGCTTGGATGGAAAGACGCGAGGAAAGTGATACCACAAATACTCAGCGAGGATATAGATATAAGCGCAGTACGTAGTGTGAAACGTTTGCTGAAATATGAATTCGGTGTAGAAAAAGGCGTATCATATATACTTCTTGACGGAAACCGCAGACAAATAGCAGCGTATTCACAGGAATACGGATCAGATAATGTATATGTGACCATAGGCGGTTCCGATAAGTCTGACGCTAGATATACCGGACAACTGCGGTTGTCTAAAGAGAATATACCCTATGTTACCGGATATATGTCGGAACAGTATGAATATAAAGTTTTGGAAAAAAAGGATGTAACATTATTCCTGCCTGGTGTAAAAGAAGGTGTTAAGTTTCCAAGGGGCAGCAGTCTTACCGTGGTACGCAAGTTCTCTAAAGAGAAACCGACGACTCCCGGCGAGATCGTCAGTTCATATTTTTATACTCCCGAAAAAAGACGTGTAAGTATTGTGGAATTTCCGCTTCTGCCGTTTGAGTCCGGTTTGAGAACAATACAGCAAGTACAGGTGAAATATCATGATGATGAAGGTACTGTAATAAGGTATTTAGGGAAAACCGAGAAGGAAAATGATGGATCTGTTGTTAGAGTAAGAGGGCTAGAGGATACCGGACAATTTTCCGAACCTCTGATGATTGAGAAACTCAAAGTCAGTGAAAATAAGGATGGGGAGACAGAAGTTGAGAAAATAAAACTGGATATATTTACCCGCGACGTAACGTTCGAAGAAATAACGCAAAACAGTAAAGATGGTGGATTGAATTTTTCGATTACTCTCACGAGAGAAGAAACAGAATCACACGGGTTTATCGTGCTGCTGGAGAGGACTGACGATAAAAAGTACATAAAGAAACAAGTTTTCATCGCTGAACCGGGCAAGAGCCTTTCTGATTATACGAAGGAAAAAGGTGCGATGACGCTCAACCAATTTGCTGATAGACTTTCCAGGCGCGGTGTGAGGGCTACCGAAATAGAGACTTTTCTGTATAGCACCGTAAAAGATCAGCTGGGCAGAAAGACCGAAGAATGGGCGAGGCTTAATTATGGCAATCTAGCCACGGGAGAACACACCTTAAAGGATATTAAAACTACCGATGTGAGCGAGAAATATCCGGGATTGACCAAGTATGTTGTTCCTAAAGAAGTTATCGAGAAGGGGAAAGATAAGAATGACAGAGTATTCGATCGACGTGCTTTAGTGGGAGAAAGGGCGTGGGGCGAAAATATAGAAAAAATAGTGTTCGAAGATTTGGTGCGGTCATACTATAAACCGGGAGAAACATCGGAAGATGAAAGACCATATTTTGAGAGCGTTAAGCAGGATTTTGTGGATGTTACCGACGGGAAAGCGAAGATAGGTGTAGGGATCAATGATAATGGAGAGCCCATATTCGAGACAGTTACCGAAGAGCGTGCTTTTTTTCATGTTCGTACGATCGAAAAAGGGTACAGGGATGGAGCAGTAAGAGAAATAGGCCGCATTGATACCTATATGGACCGGACGGGTAAAATGCTTCTTAAAACGGTACTTTTATACGATTATGACCGGATTGGGATAGATTCTAAAACAAAGATCGTTATGGAAACATATCGCCAAGCTTTTAATAACCAGCGAACCGAAGATATAATGACCAAAGAGGTTAAAGAATATGAAAGAGAAGGCGGAGGGTATACTGCAGGAGAAATGAAAGAAAGATCGTTTTTCTCTTATCGAATGGGCAGATTTATCTTCCTTGGCTCGGAGAAAGACATTGTCACTGAAAAAAGAAGATATGATCCGGAAACCGGAGTGCTCAAAGATGTTGAAGGACATAAGAGCGTAGCTATAGCGGAGAATCCCGACGGGACGCTTACATATAATGAACGTACAACCTATAAGAACGGTATGGTAATAGAGAAGAAGATCCTCAAGAATTCTTTTGGTGTGACGATTACCGTTGAATCTTCAGGAGTTTATAAAGGCATAAATTTTATACCTGAGAAATTTGAATTGGAGACTTTGACATCCGGCATAAAAACAGACGATGAGGGACGGGTGATAGCTGAGATTGACAAAGATACAAACAGTATCGTTGCATACGTAGGGCAAAAAAAGGTCCGCATAACAGATGTCCCGGAAAGCGCTAAATGGGGACATAAAGTCGAATGGATACCAGGCATGGACAAACCGGTCACGGAATCTTACGGAGTATATGATGTTAACGGTAAACCATGGTATCAGCATATAAGAGAGAAAGTAGTAGGCGATGAGGATGCGTATCTTACTAGAACGGTGATATATGATAATCTGAAGAACCTTGTTACAGAGAAGACCTATGATCATAATGGCAAACAAGTGTTTGAACAGATATCGCATATCACGCGTTACCGCGATCCGATAAAAGGGGATTTTTACAGAATAGCTGAAGAGAAGAACTTGATGACGAATTATGTAACACGGTATTGGTATGATGAAGCGAGGTATGCCGTGGATAAGGATACCGGAAAACTTCCGATAAGAAGTGAGATAAGATATCTTTTGCGTAAACAAGCGAAAGACGGAAGTACAGTATACGAAGAAGGAGAGGTAAGCGATGTTGCCGTGTTCGTATATGATTATGGAATAGAAGAAAGGGCTATCATAGATATGACCGGGATAGAACCGAAGCTTAGGGATATAAAAGATACCAAAGCTCTTCTGAAGACATTAGCCGAAAGAGGCGAACGTCTGGTCGTGTACAGGACATTCAAACCCGCCGAAAGAGAGTTCGAGACCGAACAGTGGGAAGTTGCGCTGGGTATAAAAGACGGACAGATATTTATAGATTGGGAAAACGGTACTTTGAAAATTATTCGACAGACCAATAATAACCTTCCCGAAGGATGGTATCTTACGGTGCCTCTTGAAGGAGAAAAAGGCGGTTATTCCGCAGAGAATATATTTCTCGGGAAAAAAGGTTACGAACGTTACGGATTGAGTAATAGACGCGTAACGGAATTTTATGAGATGTTTGAAGGTACTGCAGATATAAATCCTGAGACCGGTATGATAATAGGTGTTGACGAGGATGTCTTGTTCGAGTTTAGGAAGACTCAAAATACGGGTTATAAAGCATATAAGAACGCATTCCTTTATGATGCATTAGACGGATCGCAGAAGATTATATTACCCGGAAAGGGAGAAGAAGGCTACGGGCAGGGGATGTTCTATTTTCAAAAAAAGGTCAAAGTAGATCATAAAAATACGGGCATAGTTGTCGGAAAATTTCGTTTAAAGACCAGAGACGGCGAGGAGATGAGCCGGGCGTGGGAACGTCTCATAGGATACACGATACCCGGTACAGCACAGCTGGATTTTGGGAAACATCCTTTGGCCGGGATAGGAGAACTTGAAAACCTTTATTACACGGGCCGTACAGGGAACGACGAACAGGTATATTTGTTTAACGTTTCTGTTGCGGACGGTAATATAGGAGGGGACATATACGCGAATCCGTTCAGCGCCGAAGGCATAGATCTCACCAAAGGATGGAAATTCAAGTATCATCCGGAAGGTGCTGTATCCGGATCTAAGGAACTCAGGCAATCTGACGAGGCAAGACTTGTATTCAATCAGATAGGTATTCTCAAGGGGCTTCTGCCTCAGGAATTTGAAAAGGATATCATAAATCTACAAGCTACAGAACTTATGCATTGGTCTAAAAAAGAACTTACCGCAGATGATTCGGGAACCAAGATAGACCTTCCTGACGGAAGAGTTATCACCTTCACGGAAAAAGACGAAGGTATAGTGCTTGTATCCATGTTCAATGAGGATAATACCCCGCATAAAAGGCCCTATATGCTTGAGATGGGAACGAATTCTGGGGCCAGGGAACTGGTGATGGGAGCGCTTAGAACACTCAACTCAGTTCGTGAAAAAGCCGGACTTAAAACAGATACGATGTTCAATGAAAATGCCGAGACTGATATCTTGAACACCATATATACGATGGCGCGATTTAACGGAATAACTTCACCCGCTAAACTTGCTATACTTCTAAGGGATGCTTCAAGGATGCGGACTAGTCTCTCAAGTTTTATAAACGGGGAAAAAATAACACCATCGGTTGTAAGCGGGATACTGTACTGGACAGTAAAACTTACGCTTATTGAAGACGAGGATACCGGGGCAATACCTCTTACGTCAGCGGAAGATTTTAAGCGGTTCAATAAGAACCTCAGGGGATGTGAGAATCTGGGGCTTGAATCCGTGCGGAACGTTCTGAACATCGAAAACCCAAGTCTTATAGATCATTTTAATTTAACAAGCGAAGAGAAAAGTCAACTTATAGGAGTTCTCGTATACTGGGCTTCATATAATGAAAAAGGATTCGATTTTGGAGGATTTTATAAGAAATTCATGGAAGTTACGGAATATAACGACGAAGTGCAGGAATACTTAAGGGTATTTGAGAAAGATTATGATCAGTTAACAAAAGAAGAACGGATCAAGATATACATAGAACGTGTTGCATCATTCGCCCAGCATATGCTGCGTAATGGATATTCCGGTGCAGAGATAAGACATGTAATAAAGGGTCAGACCGAGATACTTAAAGGTACTTCATATACTGAAGTAGAAGAAATGGTCAAAAGAGGTATATGGTGGGATAAGTTCATAGGTTTTGGTGCGATGGCCAGTGCGGCACTTGCCGCGGTAATGGCTGTTTTCGGGGGAATAGGTATATGGGTAAGAAGAAATTACAGGCGAGTAGCCTCACCCGGGATCAAGCCGAGAAAAGAGATATTCCCTGATGAGAGCGGCCGCATTGCGGAAAAGAAGGATGTCTTAGGAAAAAAGGCAGAAAAAGCGGAATCAGATAAAAAGCCCATAGATCTTGGGATACTGGGAAGCATAATTAAGCAATCTAAAATCATGGGTGGCGCCGAATGGGAAGCTTCACGCAGGATAAGCCCAGCAAGATATAAGTTCGTGGGGATCATAAATATCGGGAAGATCATTGATAAAGTCAAGAAGGATAGAGATAGCCGTTTGGAGAAAATATTTAAAGAAACATGGGACCAATCAAAGGACCTGCAGGCCATCTTTACGGAGGGTACGAGTAAGAAGATATCAGCTGAGGATATCCGTAAAAAAATAGGTAAATACAAAGGCAAGAAAAGTGAAAAAGAAGCCGACAGTATCATTTCGTTATTAGAAAAAAACATAAAAGAGAAGGGTCTCGAAAGCGGTTTTAGGGAGATATGGGATAGATCAAAGGATATGAAGGCAATATTCCCTGATGGTTCAAGAAAGAATATAGTAGTTAGAGATATATACAAAAGGATCGAAAAATATAAAAACGGGATAGCCGGCAAAGAAACTAATGATATTATCGCATCATTGGAGAGATCCACAGGAGATAAAGATTTTGAAACTGTATTGATAAATATCCTGAACGGGTTAAAGGACGTAGATTCCGCTAAAGATACCCCCGGAACAGATACGGTTACTTCTGCCAATCTTATCGGTGCACTGAAAAGTATCGGGGATAGACTCGGGACCAATCTGACATCGATTGTAGATATTAAGACGAATCAAGATGTAAAGGACGTAAAGGGAAAACCCGAAAAGAAAGAGTTGGGTTTTGATCATTTTGTTGAATATTCCACCAATAGGTATTACAAAGCTATACTTCAAGGATTAGGAGAGAACTTTTCCACCCCTGATAAGGAGGGTATATTAGCTACAAAGTATGCGCCCAGAAGATATCCTTTATCTTCGAAAAATATAGGAAGTCCCAGCAGGCCTGTATCAGAGTTTGGAAGCCTTGTGCTTCTTGTGGGTACCATATTAGGGTTAGCATCTCTTGTGGCAGCGTACTCAAATCCGATATTCGCAACTCCAAGTGTTTTTATTACAAGCGCAATCTTGATATTCGGGGGCATATTTTCAATCAGGGAATATCTGTTTGAGACTATACTGAATTTCCGTTTTATAAGAAAGGCCAGAAGAGGCGTCACCGATAAGATGCAGATAGACGTAATAGATGAGCTTATTGGCAACATCGAGAAAATAAAAGCCAGTCTTCAGGAAATTGAGCAGAAAAATCCTGAATTTTCAAGAGAACAATGGGCCCAAATAATGAAGATGCCGGTAGCGGCGCCTTTTGCCGAGCCTAAACTTTTTCAGCCAAAAGATGTCATTGATATCAATATGTACGATTATATTGAGTATTCTATTGACTGGCTTAAAAAACTAAGATCCGATCCCGAAGAATTCGTTCTGTATGCAAGAGGACATTTCCCGTGGAACGATCCGCAGTTTTACTCTCCGACTCTTTATGTGCATGGAAGGAATTTTGTCCAGGCACAGGATAAAAAAGGGTTTATTAATCTCGTGCCGGGAGAGATAGAACAAGACGGAAGCATAAAAATAAATGGTACGGAAAACACTTATAAAAAGGCGCCCGTTAAGGACGGTAAGGGGAAAAGGACGTATAACGGACCCGCGGAATGGGGATCGTCCATACACGCTATCCCGAGTAACAATATAGGGAAGTATTTAGGTGCTTTGCAATATAGAGTCAGAAGAGTGCAGGAGAAAGTATATGAAGGGAAAATGACAACAGATGAAGCTATAGCCTGGGAGACCGAAGAAAGACGGTACAGGTCAAGCAAAATGTCATGGTTTCAGCAGGGTTTCGGCGGACCGGATGTCACAAGAAGCAGTTACTGGCACGGAATAAAGCGGCATGGCACTAATATTGTCCAGGCAGGTGTAGTATCGGCATTACTTATCGGCGCGGGCTATCTGATCCGCAGTGAGTATCTGCAGGTACAGGGCATTATACCGGTAATAAAAGATATGACTTTCTGGTTCTTCGCCGTCACGACAGTTTTCGCGTCGGTATCAGCATATATGGTAAATATTATGGTTGAAAAGGTCATGTTATTTGCCGCGCGTTTTACCGGAAAACCGGCAAGTATAACACCTATGGATGTGGAAAAAAGCGTACCGAGTCATATGCTGATAGAAATTCTCAATGATATAAAGAATAAGACGGATAATGAGGATCTCCCTAAATATATGGAGGCGGACATAAATGAGGAAAATCTTTCCGGAATAATACATGAGATGGACATGGATTCCAGGGATATCTCCGGATGGTGGCGTCAAAGGGACTTAAAAAGAAGGGGCATAACACCGTCCAAGTGGCCTTCATATGCAATGCTCCTCAACTATCCGGTACTCGAGATGGTATTCCTGGAGAAGACCGCGAAAAGGGATAAATTTATTGAAGTTATATCAGGTGATGCGAGGTTCATCGGGAAAGTGGATCCAGCTATGCTTATGACCAGAACGGACAGGTTCAGTAATAAAGATATACTGGAGAAACTTGATCTTGAAGACATAAAATATCTCCGCGAGGAATACGGCAGCGAACTTTTCCCGCGTGTTGCGCTTATGGAGACAACGTTCGGAGGCGGAGCAGGAGAAAAACTTGTAGAAATAGTTGAAAGCGCTATAGAAAAATATCCCGGAGGAGTAGATGTGTTTCCGGTAACCGACGATGTCGACGAAGGCGGTATTAGGGATATGAATCTCGCCATATACGGTAACGAAGCGGGTGAGGACAGAGGTATTGAACCGACAACTGATCCCGACAAACCATGGGCGGGAAGGCTATACAAGTACAGGGATCGTATACGGGTTGTAGCGGGCCCTCAGCACGGGATAAACTTGGGTAAGCATCAGCAGAAGATAAGGATGAAACCGCCTCTTAATGCCGAAGAAAGCGTTGTAATGAATTTTTTCTATGCTGTTACGGGCAGAACCAAACCTCCGGTAGTGGATCTCAATACCGTAGAGAACGAAAAGGCTGTAAAAGATGAGATAAGTAAATTTTATGAAAAATTGGGTGAAGATGTACCTTATTTTGTCGAACTCGTGGACGAGGAAGACCGGCTTCAGCCGCTTCTTTTTAGGATGAAACTTTGTGTCTGGGAAAGCAGAGAGAATACGGTAAGACGTCATCTTGACGCAAGGGAAACATATCAGGAAGGAAGGGATCTTACTCTTGAGGAACAGAATAATGCGGATTCAGAAGGCAAAAGATGGAAAATATCTATAGATGAAGATGGCGAAAAAATAATAAAAGAATACAGGGACGCGGTAGCGGGCCTTGCGAAACAGGCAGGCGTCGGTCCTGAAGAGGTAAAAAGAGTATCGAAAAAGGATGCTGAAAAATGGATAAGTGAAGGTTCTAGTGGAGCATCGAGAGCCAAATATATGCTATGGGCATTCCTACAGGTATATCCTGATGAGGATACATTCCTTAGATCAGAATTCAGGATAAGGAATATACCAACCGTAATGCAGACAGAACTTCGTCTGGTGCCTATTAAAAAAGATACGGATTGGAGTCACAGGTCATGGCTTGACTATTTGGTGTGGCATAACAGTATACAGATAGGCCAGACAAAATCAGGATTTTTGTTTCTTGGCGGTACGGGTAATGGTTTCTTGTGGGAAATGTTAAGCGGCGTGAGGATATTAATAGACAAAGAGACCGGCGAGATTGAGGAAGTGCCTTTACATGCGAGGATACATCTTGGCCAGCTGATGAGACCTTTAAGGGAACGTATATCACAGGACGAAACCGATCAGTATTATAAGACAGAGAAACTCGGGTTCATCAAGAAAAGGATCGAAAGAATAAAACTTCTCAGAAAACCTGTCGAAGCTATAGGCAAACCATCCGAACTTTTCAGAAAATATCTTAACGTATACAGACAGTCCGGGGTATGGGATTCATACAATCAGATAGAAGACGCGGAGCTGGGTTCAAGGCTTGCTCTCTATAAACTTAAAGCGATAAGGCTCGAAGGTAAATATATACAGGTACTTGAGGACGAACTTCCTCCTCTAGGATTCAGATGGTGGCTTCAGAGGTCACGATGGATAACGCTCCAGACATTCTGGGCGATACTTTCTTATAAACCCGTTTTCTTCATGTTCTGGGGACAATATCTTGGAGCGGGCCTGGGATGGGCCTTAGTAGGCTCAAAGCTCAATATAGCGGCAGGTCTTCTTATAGGAGCGCCTTTAGGATTCTTTGCAGGCGGACTCCTCTTCTATGGACTGGGTTATGTCCTGTTTAAAACTATGACCCGTTCGGGCACGGAACTTAATGAACAGTGGCATGTATCCCCAATGGATGGGATGGGAGATAGAAGTTTGCGCGGATGGATACGCGGGGTGATCATATTTCAGCATATGGCACATCTTTCATCGTCTACTTTGGCGGCTTTGGCGACATTGGTAACAATAATAATCACTAATCTTTACGTTGTTTCAAGAGTAGCTTATACATTCTTTCCTCTATATAAACTAGGCGGAATTGGGCTTTTGATACAGGAATATGCCTTGTCGGTCGAATACATAATAAAAGAAATGATAGGATGGCTCCCGACAACAATGTCAGGTATAGCGGTATTTTTCTATCCTCCGTTCATTCTGACAGTTATGTCAATGATGGTGGTCTGGATATATGCTTCAAAAGATGACGAATCAACGAGTGAAGCTTTCCGAGTAAGGGTCATGAAACACGGGTTCACTGTAATGGAAGGTCTGGATCATTTAATGAAGACCGAGTACAAGGATCCCGTAACGGGCGAAAAGAGGACGATAATACCCAAGCTTGAAAAAGATGACTTTAAAAGCGATGAAAAGATATTACACGTGCTTGATGAATATAAACGTTTTCTAAAAGCTGATAAAACTATGGTAGATGTTACAACCAATAAAAAAGGTCGTGTGATCTCGGCAAGTTTGAAAGACAAACAGGGCAATGTTGTCATTAAAGATTTTAAATTCTACGGGATGCTTGAGAGTGCAGTCAGCAAGAATATTGACAAAGGAAAAGAGGATCTGGATATTGCCGTAATACTTGCCCTGGAAGAGATAATGCAGGAAGTAGAGCAGATAGAGCGTGAAATAAAAGGTGAAATAACAATAGACTGGAAGGCCGGCGCTATAGGCTTTGTGACAGTTGCTATCGGCGCGGCGTTCTGGGCCGGTTCCATCTTCCCGTTATGGGGCATTTTAGCTATACTGGCATTCGGTTCAATACTTGCCGGAACATGGAGTATTGATTCTATTTATAGACGGATATCCAAAAAACCGATGCTGGCAGTGGGTAGACTTCCGTACCATACTCTTAAATATGGTCTTAAATCGCCTACTATGCTCATATATTATACTCATATGATAGTTTCCGCGTATTTCAATGCCGGAAGAAACCTTTTCCCTGGATATGTCAGTGAAGGATATTGGACGAGGGGACGTCAAGATGCGATAAAAAAAGCTTTGGGCAGGGAATTTACCAGACAGGAAAAAAGAGATAAATTGAAGGATTGGGTATATAACAAGGCTATAATAGCGACATTTTTCTTCTGGGTAACATGGATAGGAATGCTAGCACTTCCTGCGATAGATAAGGCTCAGAACTTCAATAGAGAACTTGTGCGCAGTTATGTCGCGGGCCCCGCAGTCAGTGCTTACATTACGGATGGGAAAACACCGGAAAAAGCGATACCGGATATGGTTAGGCCAATAGCCAGGAATAAACGAGCCAGCGGATGGATCTACGGTATGCTGGACTATTCTTATGATCTTAAGTCTAAAGGTAAAAATTATGAAGCTGCGAGACTCAGCAGGATACTTGATACGGCTCGGGAGATGTACTCTAAGTTCCTTTTGGATGAGTTTGGAGAAAAAGAAGGAACAAAACGATGGGAAATTTTCCAAGATGAATATATAGGAAAAGAAGCCAGGAACGGAGCGTTTTTCGAGTTCAAGGATAAAGGTAGATACCGCGTAGAAGAATGGACACGTCTTCTTACCTCACGCGTTCTTGACGGATCACGCAGTATGGTTGGTGGTATAGAAGGAAACGAAACGGGATGGAAGATCAGTAGCGAGAAATTGGCTGGGGATGCCATACCGGGGACGGTACTACTTGATCTTCGTGAAGTGTTCGGATGGAGACTCGATGACGAAAATGAATCGGATGTTATGAAAGGTAAAGGGTTTTTGATTCAAATAAACATACCTGAAGAGAATGTCCCTATTTCGGGAGCGCTTACTGTTAGGCCTGTCATGCAGTCATATGATGGCGGTAAGAATTATCATCCCACGCAGCTGGGTCCCGTGATGACACTTACCCCCGGCATCAATATTATAAAGGTCCTCCCGGGTCAGGGAGGAGAAGGATATGATACACATACAGGATTTGATCCGAAAAAGGTCAGAACAGTAGGAGTACAGTTCGAAGGAAACTCGGACGGTGTGAATGTCGAAAATATCAGTATAACTCCGGTTGCGGCAGGGGCGGGATCCGAGGAAGATATTCTTTCTCAGGAAAAAGTGAGAGATGACGGTCCTCTCCCGCTAGATTTTACAGCGAAGACACCTGTGGAATTTTCTACCGAGAGTCTAATAGGTGAAGTCGAAGAAAACTTCAATGATATTACTAAAGATTTAGCCGAAGGTAATACGGATGATGCCGTGCGGGATATGGATTTCAATGAAAATGCGCTTAACGAACTCGGAAACAGATTAGAAAACGATCCCGAAGGTTCTCGAGAACAGGGACTTACGGAAAAAGTACTTGCTGGACTAAATGCGAAATATGCGTCGGCAAAGAAGACCTTAAATATCACCGAAGCGCCTCTTCTTGCATTGAAATGGTCCGCTTTGGGAACGTTTGGGATACTTATGACCATGATGGGTATAGGAAGCCCGGAAGGTTCCGGACGGGTGTTTTCAAGTGAGAGAAGGAATTTTTTATCAAGGATATTCGCAGGATTACTAGTGTTTGTTGCATTATTCGTTGTCAGCATTTTACCGGAACGCGCTGTTCCGCAATTCATCACGAATATTGTGTATTCACAGGAACTTGAGGATGTGATCAAGCTATCATCTAAACACTTTATAGTGCAAGAAAATGAAATTTTTATTGATCTTAGAAAGGGATCGGTAAGTGGCAGAAGTTATCCGAAAGGAGTGGACCTTACAAACTATGCCTTGGAGATAGAACTCTTCAGCGGGAAACGTGATATGATACAGCTTTTTTTCAAAAACAGTGAATGGAAAAATGTTTATTCCTACCTTTCGTCACCGGACCGCAAAGGCGTAATAAAATTTGATCCTTCTTCTAACAGACGTCAAGTTGATCAATTTAATAATTTTAGAGATATATATGCGGTAGGAGCTAAAGTATGGGGTACAAAACCGGCAGTCTTCATAAAAATGATAAAAAGCGTAAGGTTAGTCCGTCGAGATGTAACTCCGAAAAAGACATCTGCTACCGGACTGAAGGGAAGCGCGTCAACTCTCAGAACATCGGGCGCGATAGGTGTTATAATAGCGTATATGACAGGAGCGACACAAAAGGTGATGGATTTTGCCGCACAGGACCCTGTATTTTTTGGATTGATGGTGACTGGGACCTTTGTACTGATAGCTATAGGGCGATATATAGTTCCGATATTCAGTTTTTTGAAAGGCTTGGGAGCTGTACTTCTAGGTAAAGCAGATATGGTAATAGTTGTGGATCATTCCGGAGCCGAATTAGATCCGGCCGCTTTGAGCAGGCTGGAAAAAAGCCGGAGCGGAGCTGAGGATCTAGGGGAGATAACAGTAATGCTTGAGGATGCAATAAGACAAAGAAAAGATTCTAAAGACAGGACTATAGAGGATATTGATGTGGTTGTAGGAATGAGGGAAGATATGCTGAACATATTCACGCCCGGGGCGATAAAGATACTTGAAGAAGAGACAGGCGTTAAAGTTATCTCTCTCTCGGGAGTAACAAGGGAAGAGATGGTAGAGGAACTTAGCGCAAAGACCGCCGGTAAAAAGACGGTAGCCGCTATAATAGACGTGGACAATCAGATGAAACTTTTTGATCTTAGGGACACTTTGGCGGAACTCAAAACGAAAGCGGTAAGAGATATTCTGGAACTGGCAAATCCCGAAATAGCGCTTCTTTCCGAGGAGAGTATAAAAGCGATTAATGATATATCTGAGTTTGAACGCATAATGAAGATATATGTCAGACTGCTCCCTGAAATAGCGGCATTGGATATAGCTAGTAAGAGCATATATGAAATGCGTATAGATAATGTGCGTCGGGATATACTTGGGGGCGCAGAGATCAGCAAGAAGGCAAAAGAAGCGATAAAAAGCGGATTTGGTGAGACAGAACACAAGATCGTCAGCGTTCCAGCTAGAAATGTCGCCGACGGTAGGTTCCTGGCGAATGATATAAGGAAGATGGGTCTTACCAAAGAAGAAGCCTCGGCGTTTATACATGTTAGGTTGATCGGTGAGAATTTTGTTACCGATCAGGACAAGGAACAGTATCTCAAGATAACGGGACTAGGAGAATACTTGAGTTCGGAGAATGTGGTCATGATGGTTGAGGAGAATATGACATTTCAGAGTGCTTTGGATTCGGTAAGGGATACGTTCGGATCCGATACACCTAACAGCTCTATAGCTATTGGCGACACTAAAGACTATAGGTCTCAAGACGCGAGTGTCATGAAGATGCTCCAAGGCGAAGACGCGCCTATATATGTCTGGATGGAAAGCGAAGGGCTGACATCACAGCTCCTTATGGTGATGATAGAGATAATCTCTGGTAACGTTAAGAACATAGGTTTTAACCTGGGTACCGTGAGAAATCTGGGCAACCTGTACATGTTCATGCCGAACACCAAAGCAATAGACTTCAAGGCAGAGATAGAGGCATATGAACGTTATGTGAACGAAGTGCTTGTAAGAGCATAGAGAGGGTAGAAGTTAGAAGGAAGAAAGACGAGGGATGAGGGACGAAAAACTTGTACCGAAAGATCTAGAAATATACAAAAGAGGCGTTTTTTCCGCAACCTTCCTGCGCTTCTTTTAGATGCCCCTGCTTTTCGGATTTTATTAATGGTTCGGGAGGCGGGGGCATTGTTTTTTTTGACGGTTTAATGGGTCAAAAACTAATTTTTTCTCTCAAAAACAGGGGACTACCCTTAGCGTTAACAAACAAAAAGACAGTTTAAATACTTTTGACACTACTACTGTTTCATGGGAAAATAGAGTAGAGCAGTATAAAATTTTGTATAAAATTATTAAAAATATGAATATTAATCAAACAAGAAAATAAAAGGAGATAAAAGTGAATATAATAAAAAGTAACTTTCACTTTACGGGATAGGAATACAAAAAGAGCAATAAAATATGAAAAAAATTACATTTAAAACGATCTTATCAATGTTGTTAATAGTAGTAGTTAGCACTATTAATCTTTTGCCAACAGTGGCAATTTGCCAGAACTTGGGTAGCCTTTCTGCAGAAAGTTCATTTCAGCAAGAAATGATGAGAGAAGGAACCGAAAATTTTAAACAGATATTCAGGTATAAAGCTGATCTAGTCAACTTTCTTGTGTTTATAGGAGACTACTTTTTAAAAGAAAAGGATTACTCGACAAGTGCGTATTCCGGACACTCGTCCCCACCTATTCCGGCATCTTGTCCCCAGCAATTCCGGTAACTCGTCCCCACTAATTCCGGCAACTTGTCCCCACCTGATCTGAGCTAAACGACCCAC
>Ga0075122_10000212_pt1 | contig 48256 bp, 40 predicted proteins | sample AntAceMetag02UKB_FD_69790 | JGI IMG/M metagenome (GOLD analysis project Ga0075122, IMG submission 69790) | Saline lake microbial communities from Ace Lake, Antarctica - Antarctic Ace Lake Metagenome 02UKB | ecosystem: Environmental > Aquatic > Non-marine Saline and Alkaline > Saline | place... | reverse complement strand
GATGGAACGGAATTTCTGGTGGAAAACGATCAGTGGATACGGGACAATCCCAATGAAGAGAAAATGATGCTGATGGAATCTCCTTTCAAAGAAGGTGGCGTGGTATCCGCAGCTACTTCCTCACCGCTGACAGCCGGCGCAGCTATGGTATTGATAATGAGCCGGGATAAAGCCGATGAGCTTGGTTTATCCTATACCTACAAGTACAGCTTTGGTACCCAGGCAGGGAATGATCCTTCAGTGATGGGCGTTGGCCCTATTTCCGCAGTGCAACAACTTTTCAAGAAAACCGGACTGGGGCCTGCAGACATCGGTGCGGTTGAACTTAACGAAGCCTTCGCCTCACAGTCACTGGCAGTCATTCGCGAGTTGAAACTGGAAGATAATGACAACGTGCCCTTTAATAAAGTAAACACCTGGGGTGGCGCCATGGCTTTGGGTCATCCACTTGGACAATCCGGTGCCCGCATTATCGTGACACTTCTCAATCGGATGAAGACCGATTATCCAGACGAAAAATATGGTCTGGCAACTCTGTGTGGTGGATTTGGAAACGCCAACGCTGTCTTGATCGAGAAAGTGTAATTTAGTGTGATAAAGCCAGAAAGGCTTATTCCGGCCGGGAGTATCTCTGAGTTAAGGATGATTCAGATTCCGGCCGATTCCGCCCGTATCTGAACAACCCCTGCTGTCACAGAAACAAACTCTCGTTTCACTGTACATCATTAAAAAACCAGCACACAATTCCACCTTCTCAAATCAGATTGAAGGTTCAACCGATCTTCATTGATTCTGATACCAGATCACCTCTGGCAAATATCCATATAGATATCCGTGCCACATTTCCTGCTAAAGTCTACAGATCTATCCTTAGGGACAAAAGCGGACAATATACCAATTTGTGATGATCTCTTGCGAAGTCAACCTACCTGGACAAAAGCAGTTCAGTTCGATAGCTTGGTTATAAGAAACAAGTCAAAGGGGATTTCTGAACTTTTCCCGTGGATAAAATTAAAGATCCCTGGTCTTACAACAGTATTTAAACTGACTACGCTATGAATTGGATTGCTAATCTAAAATGGTCTATCATTCTGATAGCTTGCCTGACCATTGGCCTGGCACCGTTCGCTCCCCCCCATATTTGGGAAAAGCTACAAATGTTATTTGCAGGGGACCTGAAACGAGCAATCGATTGGTTTGACCTGCTAATGCATGGTTTTCCATGGATGCTACTCATTTTAAAAATCGCACTTGTTGCCCTACAAAAGGTCAAACCGCCAGTTCGTTAGGGATATTTAGCGTTCTTTGGAAAAGCTTTCCCCCTGCGGTGAGATCCGTTTTTATCTAACAGATGAGATCTGCTGCTGATTTGATCAAGGCTTCAACATGGGTTAGGTTAAATACAGGATTACTGGCGATGCAACATATTGATAAGTCGAATTTATTAAACGATCTTGGAAAAAATGTTGCCGGACACGAAGCGCGTCTGGAGGAGATCAAAACTCAGGATGAGTGGTATCGGTTACTGTTTAACAATGGGAACGATGCTATTTTTGTCTATTTTCCGACAATAGATGGCCAACCTGGCCAATTCGTTGAAGTCAACGATGTCGCCTGTGAAAGTCTGCACTATACACGGGAAGAATTGTTGCGGATGTCTCCTCTCGACCTCGTCATAGAGCAACAGCAGCCGCAAATTCTTTCAGATATGCAGCGGTTGGTCAAAGAGAAAACGCTGCTCACAGAAACTGTTTATCGCACAAAGGTCGGTAGTCAAATCCCGGTAGAAATCAGCGCTCATCAATTTGATCACAAGGGGGAACGGACCATTATCACATTTGTCAGGGACATCTCTATTCGCAAAAAAGCCACCACCGCTTTGGCCGATAGTGAAAATGTGTTGCGGACCTTGATAAATTCCAGTTTTGATGGCGCTGTGCTTATCACCATCGAAGGGGTGATTTTAACCATCAACGATTCAGCAGCCGCATTTTTCAAAAGAAGCGCCACTGAACTGGTTGGGCAGAACTTTTTCCAGCTTTTACCCCCCTCAAAAGCAGAGGAGAGGAAGTCGTTTGCGGGGAAGGTATTGAAAACCGGAAAACCTTATCAATATGAAAGCGACAATGAAGGTCTGATACTCGACATTTCCATCAATCCAATCAAAAGTACCTCAGGTGGGATAAACAAATTGGCTGTCTTCGCCAGGGATATTACCTGTCAAAAACAGACTGAAAAAGAGTTGGCCCAAGCTTCCGATGAAATGGAACGACGGGTTGAACAGCGTACGTTCGAGCTGATCCAGGTAAACGAGGAATTGAAACGTGAGATCAAGGAACGAAAACGAACTGAAGAAAAGTTGAAAGTCGCCCAGGAGAAAGCAGAATTAGCAAATACGGCAAAAAGTGAATTCCTGGCCAATATCTCCCAAGAACTCAGAAATCCCCTACACCAGATGCTCAGCTACTCAAAGCTGGGGGTGGACAAGCTCAACCGTGTCAAACGTGATAAACTACAGCACTATTTTAGTCAGATTCGCAAATCGGGAACCCGACTGTTGTTTTTACTGAATGACCTGTTGGATCTCTCTAAACTCGAGTCAAGTCAAACAGATTATAATATCCAACTGAACGATTTTTTTCAAATTGTTAACGAAGCCGTTGTCGATCTGGCGCCAAGTCTGAATGAAAAAAATATCCACCTCACGGCAGCAGAGCCGGAAATCCCAACCAGTCTCTATTGTGATGCCTTCAAGATCGGTCAAATCATCCGTATTCTACTGGCCAATGCAATCCATTATTCTCCACGGGAGAAACGTATTTCCATCCGCTATCAGAAAACCCAAACTGTCATCATGGACAATCAGGTTTCGGCACTGTTGTTTTCAGTCAGTGACCAAGGGCTGGGAATTCCTGAAGATGAAATGGAATGCATCTTCGATAAATTTGCCCAGAGCAGCAAATCCAGAACCAACTCTGACGGAACCGGACTGAGCCTGTCCATCTGCAAGGAGATCGTCACGGCACACCAGGGGAAAATATGGGTTGAAAACAATCAGGAGAGTGGCGCAACTTTCTTTCTGATTCTACCCTATCGATTTCAGAACAATTGAGAGACCTGAAACCGGCCGTTTGCCCTATCCTTTTTCCGGTCCCAATGGCTTAATAAAGACTATCAATTGCGGTAACAGCGTCAGTGCAGCGACCAGTGCGATAACCATCGCCAGACCGGTCAGCAAGCCAAAGTAAATCCCGGGAATAAAGTTTGACAGGATCAGGATCGAAAATCCGATCACAATCGTGATCGATGTGTAGTACATCGCATAGCCAATGCTTTCATGGCTACGGTGCATAGCGGCGATATAGTTTCCATCGATAGCAAACTCTTTTTTGAAGCGGTGGATATAGTGAATCGTATCGTCCACCGCGATACCCACACTGATGGCTGCAATCGTAATCGTCATCAAGTCCAGCGGTATTTTGGCCCAGCCCATAAAACCGAGCACCACCCCCACCGAAAGCAGGTTGGGAAAGATCGCAATCAGGGCAATACGGAAAGAGCGAAACAGAATCCAAAACATGACCATCAACACCAGGAGTACCGTTCCCAGGGTCATGATCTGCGAGTTGAACAGGCTCTGCAGCATGTTGTTGTACAAAACCATCATCCCGGACAGCTGAAAATTCTCGGCCTTGAGGCCAACCTTGTTAGTTAACTCATACCGAATACGTTTCAGTAGCGCGTCTCTTCTCAAGGTGGGTTCTGAATCGCGAATTCTGACCGAAAAGCGGGCCTGGTTGTGCTCAACCGAGACATAGGGCGTCATGACGATTTTGCGAAATTCCTCCGGCAGCTGGTTATAGATCAGCGCCAGCATGAAGTTATCCAGGGGTTCCCCGTCATTGAGTGTTTTCCCTACCTTGAGCATGGTTCCCAACGACATGACCTTGCCAAATTCAGGCACTGTTTCCAGGTAGTCGTGAATCTTTTCCACCTGGGCCATTTTGTCGGACGTGAACCAGTATTGAGCCTGAGTCTCATCCTCTTTGAACTCCTCCTCAAACTCGTCCAGTTCATCATCATCCTCATCTTCGGCTGCTTCTGCCGGAACCTGTTCTTCTTCATCTGCCCCAAGATCAACCACTATGTCCAGGGGAGTGGTTCCCCCCAGTTGTTGATCGATCATTTTCATCCCCTGATAAATCTCGGTACTCTCCTTGAAGTAATCAATAAAGCTGTTTTCCACCATTAGTTTCGAAGATCCCACCATACTCCAAAGCATGATCAAGGCACTGACAATGATGATGGCTCGGCCACGGTGTTCGGTAAAATCGGCCATTTTTTTCGTGGCGGCAAAATAAGATTCGAATGAGCGATTGGGCATGCTCTTCTTCATGAGCATCAGCACGGAGGGAAAGATCAGAAATGTCAGGATCAGGGATACACCAATTCCTGCTGTCATCATCCATCCGAAACTGATGATCGGCCTGATCCCCGAAAAAACCAGGGAACTGAAGCCTGCCATGGTGGTTAAGATTGCGAAAAGACAGGGTTTGGCCATGGAGAGCGTCGATTCCAGCACCAATTCACGCTGATCGGCATCCGGCATCTCCTCTGCCAATTCCCGATAGCGGACTATCAGGTGGATGGTGATCGCCATGGTGATAATCGTTTGAATAGAAATGAAATTGGATGAGATGACACTGACCTCCCAACCGAACATCCCCAATAAGCCACAGGTAGCGATCACAGAAAAACTGCAGCACAGAATAGGCAGCAGAATCCAACGCTTTTGCCGAAAAATGATCCAAAGAGTGATCACAAGAAAAAACAACCCCCCCGGACCAAAAGTGCTCAAATCGCTCTTGATAAAGGTGACCAGGTCGTCGGCGATCATACTGACACCCCCGAGGAACAGATCTGCATTTCCCTGGTATTTCTCCATCAGGGCCCGTACCTGTTCAATGTTTTCATGCTCCACATCCCGCATCATATCACGGTGGGCCTTAAAATCCAGCAGAACCTGCTCCAGTTCCAGTTGCTCAACTGTGGTGATCGTACCCGCTTTTTCTTTCTGCCGCAGGGCATCCCGTTCTTTGAGAAAGTCCTGCCATTTGGTATCATCATGCAGATTCGCCAGGATGGATGTGTTCTTAAAATCGGGGCTGACCAGACTATTCTGGTAAATCGGACTGTTGAGGAACTCCTTTTTTGCCAGAGCTTTATCGATGCCAGGGGATTCCAGAGTGGGGGTATTCTTGACCATCTCTTTGACAGGCAGAGGGGGACTCTCCATCAAAGGCACATCCAAGATGGATGTCACTGATTCTACCCGTTTCAGCTTAAGTAGATCCGCTTTCAGCCTGCGGATAGTGTCCAACGATTCATCCCCCAACAGATCGCCTTTGGGAGTGAAGGTGATCACTAAAAAATCCTGGCTTTTGAAACGATCCCAATACAAGCGACTCATCTTAAGATCCTTGTCATCTTCCAATGTCAATGTTTCTGCAGAAGCGTCGATCTCGAGTTTACGTGCCTGGTACCCCAGCAGTGCAATGACAATAATAATCGCCATCAGCACCAGCAGAGGGTATTCAAGAATGACTCTGTCGTATAATCGTTTTAGCATAGCATATCCATAGAGTTATTATTTCTTTTCACCGGTGGGAACGCCAAAAGATCCAGTTTCCGAGAGTTTTTTCATCAAATCATCCATGCTTTTCTCTTTTAAAAATCCGGAAAACTGAGAACGGTAAGTCAGCACCATACTGACACCCAGGATTTCCAGATCATAAACCTTCCAGCCCTTCTTGGTTTTTTTGAACTTGAAATTCATCTCCATCTTGTCCCCTTTGGAGACCAGGTAGGTGACCACATGAATCCGTTTCTTAACCCTTTTAGCTTCTTCGATAACAACTTCCTCGTCAGTGTAAAGATCCAACTTTTCCAAAAAAGACTCTTGTAGTCGCATGACAAACAGATCCGTAAATTTTTTCAGCTCAGCCTTACTGAGGGCTTTCCGGTGTTTTTTCTCCAGGCAGACTTTGGCCATGAAATCAAAGTCAAAAAACGGAACGACCGTATCGATAATTTTCTTGTTCCGGGCCTGCTTATCCATACTTTTGTCCTTCACCAGCTGAATCACGATCTTGATATTAGTCTCGACAATATCCTTTACTTCCGACTGCTCACTAGCCATTGATGGAAGAGCGAAACCCAAAGCGAGGATGATTGAAAATATCAGTGCTTTCATAGTTACTCCTTTATCTGTTTTTTTCGCATCTGTTCATAGCTGTCCCTCAGGAAGGGATAGAAATCCACAGCATCTTTCTTCAGGCTTTCGTACTCCCCCGGTCGCAGGGAGACTCTGTTGATGGTCTTAAAGGTAAGAATACCGTATTCAGCCAGATATGAATCTGTCTGACCGATCGGTTCCCGTTGTGCGGTCGGGTCCAGAAAATTATCCGGAACCATGGCGAACGTATCCCTCAGGTTGGAAGGACCGAAAAAGGGTAGCACAATATGGGGCCCTGCGCCGACACCATAAAAACCGAGGGTCTGACCAAAATCCTCTTCATGGGGTTGCAAACCAAACCATGCCTTGGCAGGGTCCCAGAGCCCCAAAACACCGATTGTTGAATTGGTCACAAAGCGGAGCGTCTCTTCACCCGCATTGACAAGCTTAAACTGCAGCAGATTGTTGACAAATCGGAGTGGAAACAGCAGGTTGTGGAAAAAGTTTTTCACCCCCTGCCTGGGGGCGTCCGGCACAACGGTGCGATAACCGGTCGCAATGGGGGTGAGGATCCATAAAATAAGTTTATCATTGAAGGCTGTCATGACCCGGTTATAGCCCTCCAACGGGTCTAAAACCTCCTGTTTCGCCTCTTCGAATTCGGATTCGAACTCGTCCATCTCTTCGTCCTCTTCAGACAATTCTTCGTCCTCAGCAGATATCTCATCTTCTGCGGCCGAATCTGATTTTCCCTGCTGCGCCACCATTTCAGACACGGAACTTTTTTCAGATAATACCGGTGTAGGCTGCTCCGATTCACTGTTTTCTGATTGCCCCGTAGCCAGCGGTTCTTTCTCTGCTGTCTGCTGGGAACAACCAGTCACCAGCACCAAAAAAAATACAACCGCCATTAATGCGGTGAGAGTATATTTTCCATTCATATAAATTTTTTGCGTTTTTGTCAGTCGTTATCCCGCTCAGAGACAATCTTTCAACTCCGACTACACTGGCTTTCAAAAAAGGAGCGTATATTGAAAAACTGTAAAAACCGGTCTAAAAAGCCAACCTGATCCCAATATCATAACTGTTTCCAGATCCATCAAGGGTTCCGGAATCATCGCCCTTTTCGTAGTCAAAACTGGCCGAGACCAGATGCATTCCCACTCTTACGCCCCACATCTCACCACCCCAGTCCAGGAATAGGCCTGCAGAGGAAGTGGAAGCTGTGGCTGTCACATCGATGTTTTCAGTTTGATTTGTATAGGATACACCACCGGGTCCATACCCGACATAAGCGGCCATCCTGAAATCATCCGCACTACCCAGAAATACCCATGTTGCTGTCAAGTTCACATTGGCCATCAGAAACTCTTCATTGCTTTCCGAAGAATCGGTTTTATAGAACTTATGACTTCTGATCCCAATCCCGATATCATCAAACAGATACCACTCCAGAAACTCTGATCCATACAGAAGATTAGAAATCTGACTCAGATCATCATCACCGAAATTATAGGCCCCCAGCCCGGCGCCGATAACCAGAGTCTGGCTATTCTTTGCCATAACAGGTGTAGAAGTCAGCAGATAAACAAATATGAGAACAACGACCACTTTTATGTTTCTAGTTTTCATCACTCCCTTTTATAATATGATTCTAAAAAAAGTCTGTGTCAAAATGTAACAAGACAACAGGCATTTGTAAATATTTCACTATCCAAATTCTCTAACTCAGCCAGCCAATCATCAATATCAACAGCACTTTCCTCCCGATGACGGTTCCTAAAATTAGCCTAACCGCTATTTAAACCATTGGCAACTTTTCCGGGACTGAAATTAACGTTGATACCGATCTTCTTCTTGAAATCCGGAAAATCGCTTATCCCATGAATTGGCTGACACGAACTATCATTTCCGCTAAGATCATCGAATCGGTAGCAAATTAGATAAGAGTTTTTTGCGGGTCACATTTTTCGGTTTAAAATGGAAAATATGAAAATAGGGTTGACGAAAACTTTTCTGGGAAGGGTGTGTATCTCTGCCTCGGCGTTTTGCCTCTATATGTCCACTGTCAGTATTCGCTGGGCCAAAACGTCTGTAGAACTGGACTCCACGTTCTTTGTCTTTGCCAGGTTCGCATTGGGATTTGCTGTCATTTGTTCAATTCTGATCGCAAAACGGCAGACCCTCAAACCCAGGAATTGGTGGCTGCTAATAGGCAGAGCACTTACAAATGTCGCGTCTGTTTTCTGTTTTTTCAAGGCGGTCAGCCTCACTTCTGCGGCGGAAGGTAACATCCTAAATTTGACCTATCCGCTTTTTATCGCAGTTGGCTTTTTTCTGTTTCAAAAAGGAAAAAGAGATTATCCCGCCTATGTCCTGACTTTGGTGGCATTTATCGGGGTCTGGCTGGTGGTTTCACCCCAGGGATTCGCACTGCGCATGGAAAACCTCTGGGGACTGGCATCTGGTTTTTTCGGAGCCCTTGCCATTACTATTTTAAATGCTTCCAGGAAATTCAATGATACCGATACCATTCTTTTTTTCATGTTCGGAATCGGTACGCTGCTGATTGGAATCCTTTTCCCCCAGCATCTTTTCATACCGACTTGGGAACAGTTTAAATTTTTAGGGATAGCAGCTATTTTTGGTGTAATGGGTCAATATCTCCTGACGTTGGGATTCAAGTATGTGACCGCAGTGGAGGGGGGTGTTATATCTTCCAGTCGTATTCTAATTGCCGCCATTCTGGGTCCCTACATTGTTTCTGACCCGGCTTTGGGTCTGTCAGGCTGGTTCGGTGCGGTGCTAATCTTTGGTACCAATGTCTATCTAACGCTCAGAGATATCGGTGTTGAACACAAATAATCCTTCCGTTTCCGCCTGTAACTGTTTGATGGCATAGGGTTTGAATTGATATTCAGATTCAGATTCAGTTATACTGGATCGACGAGAGAGGAAATGGGGGATTATTCGCTTACACAAGTATCAATCAATGGGATTCACTTAAAGGATAAAAGCATGATAAAACGTCTTTTTGTAATGACTGTCGCATTACTGCTCATAACAGGCCTTTCGCTGTCAGTTTCCGCCAGAACCAAAAAGCGGCTGTCCAACGGTTATTTTCTAGAACCGGCGGCAACCGGCCTTGTTTCAGAACTGGCAAAATTCTTTAGGGGGAATATCATACTCAGAAAAACCGGAACCGGTTGTGTCAGTGAGGTCGTCCGCTATGTTGAACTGGGTGCAAACGATAAGTTTTATAATTTTGTGGTCAGAAAAGCGGATCAGGACGGAAACCGCAACGGGACAGCAGAATATGCTGAGCTGCAAACTATGTGGGATGTCGCCTGTGCAAACAGAGGTGAATACCTGACCCGGATTTTCCGGGACAGGTCTTGAAAGCCTACTCAGGCTTTTGCCTTGCTGCCAGTGTTTTCATGACAAGGGATTTTAAAGGGTCAACATCAGGCTAAAATTTCATATTTGGCAGATTCAAGGAAGCGGTATTTCCCCCATCCACCGCCAGGGCTTGGCCTGTGATGTAACTGGCATCGTCACTGGCCAGAAAAAGAATCGCCTGGGCCAGTTCTTCAGGCTTACCATAACGACGTAGCTCACAGCGACTTCCCAGCTTGTGTTCTTTACCTGCATCCCTGGCCATATCAAATATCGGTTGGGTCATGCCGGTTTCAGTCAATCCAGGACAGACAGCATTAACACGCACATTAAATTGACCTAAATCGCAGGCAGCGGTCTGAGTGAAATTGATCAAGGCAGCTTTACTGGCACTGTAGGCATTCGACCCCGCTCCAGCGCGAATACCGGCCACAGAAGCCGTATTCACAATCGCACCACAATTTCGAGACTGCATGTGCGGGGCTACATGCTTGATGCCCAGCATAGCACCTACCACGTTGACACCATAGACCCGCTGCCAGTTTTCTGAATCATCGTCCAGGTGTCCTTTGAAATCGCCGGTAATGCCTGCATTATTGCAGAGTATGTCCACCTGCCCGAATTGTTCCAGGGTAAAATCAATCAGCCCCTTAACTTCCGACTCCAGAGAGACATCCGTTTTCCTTGAAAAAGCTGTCCCACCATGCTGTCCAATTTCGGAGACAATTTCCTGCAGGGCACTATCATTCACATCGGCCAGAACAATCTGGGCCCCTTCCTGAGCAAAAAGCAGTGCTGTCGCTTTGCCAATACCACTGGAGGCACCCGTAATAATCGCCACTTTTTCGGTTAAACGGCCATAGCTTCTCATTCATTCTCCTTCTTAACGGGATTAACTGAACCTTTCGCGAATTTCATAGTAATCAACCAGCGCCTGGAGAGATCTGGTGGCTCTTTCGGGGTTGGGAAAAACAGGAATCCCTTTTTCAATTAACGCCTTGTGGATCGGCTCATCTACACTGCGATAAGTAAACCCTACTATCGGTTTGCTGTAGTTCCGCCGCAATTCCCCTGCAATCTCTTCAATCACCTGAGTCATCTGCTCCACTATTTTGTCGATCTCATGCTCAGACATCCCGTTACTCTGCATCCTCAGTCTCATCATTTCCTCCGGCATAAAAAGGTAGATCAGCAGCATGTCTATATTCTTATCTTCCAACAATATCTGGGGTATTTTCAGGAAAAAATCTCTGATATCCCGGGTAAAGGTCAAATCAACCGGGTTGTTGGCGTTCCCGGTATCCGGAATGAACGGCGAAAGCTTCTCAAGGGTTGTTGGGGTAAAAGCTGGTAGATGAAGTCCTAGCCGCCCACAGATATCCGCCGCTGAAGCTGCTGGACCACCAGAGTGACTGAGGATAGCAACATTGCGTCCCTCCGGTTTGGGCATGCTGCCCAAAAGCCCGCAGATATCAAACATTTCGGTGATAGATTGGACTCGAATAATACCGCACTGCTTGAACATGGCGTCATAAATATGGTCCGGACCAGACAGGGAACCCGTATGAGAATGGGCAGCACGCCGCCCTGTTTCGGATCCTCCCACATAGTGCGCAACAATGGGTTTATGGGGAACAATGGCTTGCGCCACTTTGATAAATTCCGCTCCGCGGTTGATGCTTTCAATATAAAGGGCGATCACCTTGGTGTGTGGGCAGACCGCCAGATACTCCAGGCAGTCCACCAGGTCCACATTCAGTTGGTTACCCACACTGAAGGCTGTACTGAATCCAATATTTTTACGAGACAGGTAATTGTACATCTGGACAATGAAACTACCGCTTTGTGAAGCCAGTCCGATAAATCCGGGATTCCCTTCAAAGGAAATAGGGGTTGTACAAATTTTTGTATAGGGATTGGCCACTCCCAGACAGTTCGGTCCCAGAATCCGGATGCCATACTTTTCCGCGACCTCCAACAACGCCTCTTCCGACCCCGCACCATCAACCCCCACCTCCTTGAATCCACCAGAGACAATAATCACCTGCCTGATCCCTTTTTCACCACAGGCTTGCAATGTCTCAGCGACTATCCGCCCTGGTAGCACAATCACTGCGAGGTCAGGAACTTCAGGCAAGTCAGCGACTGCCGTGTAGGCTTTTAATCCCTGAACCGTTTCATCCTTACGATGGACGGCGTAGATGACCCCTTCAAATCCGGCCTTCCGGGTAGCATTCATGAGCAGCGTACCCATGGAAGTGGCGTTGTTTGATGCGCCAAAAAAAACAATCGTTCTGGGGTTAGCTATCCGGTACAGCGGGCTCTCTTCAATGGCATGTATCATTTGAATCTCTCTGGAATATTTAAACGATCTGTTGATTTTCCGGGTATCGAAAGTGTCGGAACCGGTAATTCGACATATCCAGATCAGTCCCTGATCCTGCCGAAAAATCAATGGCACGTCCTATCCGTTGATCGCATTTATAAAATATATTTTCGGCAAAACCGTTGCCGTATTCCTTATTTATATGGGAATTTCTTTAGGCACGTCAAGGAATTTCGAGCATACGTTCGGTAATTCTTTATGGATTAAAGGCTTCTTTTTAGGCTCATAGCGGAAGTTAACCGGTCCAAAAAAATTGGAACATTTGCTCGATTATTCTTGACGATATGGGAACCGGAAAACTAAAGTTAATGCTGAATATTTGTTTCATAAAATCGATAACAGATTTAGCCGGTGGGGGCTTATTCCAGTCAAATCATAGCTCTGTGTTTTTTAAAACCAGATTGAACCGGACAGTTGAACCGATTCAGAAGGCATTGAAAAGTACACCCAGCCTATCTACTACACCATGTTGTTTGATACAGATTCTCAATTCCTAGTAAATTTGGAGGTATTCATGGTAGACTTTTCACTTAAGGGAAGAATCGCATTGGTCACAGGAGCAAGCAGAGGTATTGGGGAAGCAATAGCGCGTACTCTCGCGGCAAACGGGGCCCAGTGTATCCTGGTCAGTCGGAAAATTGAGGGCCTGCAAGCAGTTGCAGAGAAAATCCGTAATGATGGTGGAAACGCGGATCCCATCGCCTGTCATATGGGAGATCTGGATCAGATCGAGAAACTCTTTGCTGAGATTGACAAGAAATATGGCAAATTGGATATTCTGGTGAATAATGCGGCTACCAATCCGTTTTTTGGAGAGATGGTTCAAGTCACTGAAGCAGTCTGGGACAAGACGTTAGAAGTGAATCTTAAAGGCCCGTTCTTTATGATTCAACATGCGACTAAATTGATGGAAAAATCAGGCCGCGGTGCAATCGTGAATGTGGCTTCCGTGAACGGTATCTCTCCTGCTCCCTATCAGGGTGTTTACTCAGTCACAAAAGCGGCTTTGATTTCCATGACCAAGGCCTATGCTGCAGAACTGGCTGGGAAAAACATCCGCGTCAATGCACTACTACCGGGTTTAACAGAAACAAAGTTCGCCGGGGCGTTGTTTGGCAACAAAGAGATTTATGATTATGCCCTGCAGCAAATCCCCATGGGGCGACATGGCGTTCCAGAGGAGATGGCGGGGGCAGTACTGTATCTGGTTTCTGACGCATCTTCATATACCACCGGATCCATGATCGTATGTGATGGTGGTGGATTGATCTAACCATCAGCTTATATTATAGGCCTTTCTCGACAACCGGGCGAATGTCAATGCCGCCTGAAGGTGCTGTCATCATCTATCGCAAAGAATTACAAACCACAAGAAAATAAACAGGAGCCTTGAATGCATGAATTGCCGGTAACTGAAAAAATTCTGGATATTATTGTTGCACACGCCACCAAGAACAATGTTCAAAAAGTCATCAGTATAAATTTGAATATCGGGGAACTCAGCGATTTGGAGGATGAGTGGATACAGAACTATTTCGACTATCTCGCCAAAGGCAGTGTGGCAGAAGGCGCCAAACTAGTGATCGAAAAGGTCCCGGTCGTCATGCGTTGCAACGGTTGTCTTAACACATTCCAAATCGATATCAAAGAGATGAAGGAGATGCAGTGTCCTGGTTGCGACAGCAAGGACTATACGCTGATTTCCGGAAAAGACTATTACATCAAAAATATGGAGGTTATTTAATGGACGAAGTACGCTTAATCGAAGTGAAAGAGGATATCCTTTCCGATAACAAAGTACAGGCCGATGGCTTGAGAAGCAGTCTTAAAGCAGAGAAGGCATTTCTGATGAACCTGATGTCCTCTCCGGGAGCCGGGAAAACCACTCTGTTGATGAAGAGTATCGCAAAAATTCAGGACGACATTAAAGTCGGTGTCATGGAAGCGGATATTGATTCCAAGGTAGATGCCGAAAAATTAGTGGCTCAGGGGATACCCGCCATTCAACTCCGCACCGGTGGATTTTGCCACCTGGATGCCAACATGGTGACTAAAGGTCTGGAAGCGATGGATGTCAAGGGACTTGACTTGATCATTATTGAAAACGTTGGAAATCTGGTCTGCCCCGCAGAATTCGACACGGGGGCCGTTTTGAATGTGATGCTGCTCAGTGTACCCGAAGGGGATGATAAACCACTGAAGTATCCATTAATGTTCACGGTCTGCGATGTCTTAATCGTGACCAAGCTGGACTATCTCTCACTTTCTGATTTCGATCTCAACGCCGTCAGGGAAAGAGCCAAAAAATTGAACCCCAATATTAAAATATTCGAAGTCTCCGCCAAAACCGGTGAAGGTATAGACGATTGGACAAACTGGCTGAAGAATGAAGTAACGACGTTCGGAAATTAAACCCCATCTTCTTCCCGATATTTTTATTGAGAAATATGAGTTTAATACCACGCGGATTGCCAACTTCCCGGCCTCTCATCTCAGTAAGCTGTTGATATTGACGGGATCTCTGGCGATGCTGTTTTTAGTTATGGCAAAATTTGCTCGAATTGTGATACCGTATCAACAGGGAAGAGCATTGCTGAAGAAGTTAACTAAAAAACTTAACAGGGTTACATTATGACAGTGGCGAAAGACATAAAAATTCTTTTGGTTGAAGACGCAAAATCAATGCGTAAAATTGAGATGAAAATTTTAGCGTCAATAGGCTATGAAAATATTCTTGAGGCTAATGACGGAGTAGAAGCAGTTGAAATTCTCGAAAGCACAGCTGGGATTGATCTTGTCATCAGTGATTGGAATATGCCAAATATGAGCGGCTACGAGCTCCTGGTCGCCATTCGGCAGCATGAGCAGTATCAAAATGTGCCTTTTATCATGGCAACCGCTCAGGCGGATAAGGAGCAGGCTCAGAAAGCTGAAGGCGCTGGTTGTAACGGTTTTATTCCTAAGCCATTTACAGGTGGTGAGCTGAAAAAACAGATTGCAGCGGTTTTTGGTGAGGCCGATGCTGAAAGTGCTGAACAAAAGGGTCCCCAAAAAGCTGCCTCAGGTAAAGTAAAGCTCAGGGTTGCTCATATCCAGATTACTGACCATCTGATTCTTGGTGTGCTAAAAAGCTGGATTGAACAGGGCGAAATTGTTCCCAAACACTTTGAGCTGGAAACGCAATGCATGGCCGGTTGGAATCCTGTCGAACAAGCCCTCGAGAAAGGGGATGTTGATGCGGCATTTGTCCTGGCGCCGATAGCAATGGATCTTTTTCATTTTGGTGCACCCATCAAAATGGTTCTTTTGGCCCATCGTAATGGAAGTATATTCGTTCGCAATAAACAGGGTGATTTCAATGCGCCGTATGAGGATTTTTTCAAGAAAAAATCAGTTCTGATCCCTCATAAGATGTCAGTTCATCATATGCTGACTCACATGTTTTTTAATCCGATCAACGTCAAGCCGAGTTTGGATAAGGATGATGACGTCGATATCAACCTTGAGGTGGTTGCCCCGATAAATATGACCCCCTTTATGAAAGAGAACTCTGAAGTCGGCGGTTTTGTGGTAGCTGAACCGATGGGCTCCAAGTCGATTGCAGCAGATGTCAGCGAGAACCTGTTTCTCTCCAGCGAAATATGGCAGAATCATCCATGCTGCGTGGTCGCCGTTCGTGATGATTTCAGCGAACCCCATTCTGAAGCAGTTCAGGAATTTGTTGAATATTTGGTAAAGGCTGGAAAATTCATTGCCGAAGAGGGATCAATGGCCGCATTTGCCGCGGTCACGTTTCTGGACCCGGATAAAAAACTTGGACTTAAGGTCCCGGTTTTGAAGAAAGTTCTGACAGATCCGTTGGGGATCACCACTGACAATCTTTTTCCTGTTAAGGCAGACATTGATCAAATGCAGCGCTACATGCATGAAAATATGCGCGTTGGCCACCTGATTGATATGGACAGCTTTGTTGACACTCAGTATGCAGAAAAAGCCTGCCCGGATTTTAACCCCGAGACACACTCCGCAGAGTTTCTCAACACACCAGAGCTGGTAACTTCTATTTTGTCTCGCAGTGCAACGGAAACTGAATCGTAGGCAGGTTATCCGGTAAGGTTTCCATCAATCTCTTGCAGATATGAGAGTCACCGATTCAAAAAGCGGTCGCTCTCATATAAAGCGCTGAAGACCGCATTTTCATGATACTGAAGCTTTCCTTCCAAAAGGATGGGGGTGGGTGTTGCATGTTTAAACGGATTTTTCAAGAGTTGCGCTTTGAACCCCGTGTCTGTGATAGCGGTGACCTCCGCATCCTGAAACCCCAAAGAAATTCTGTCGATAGGGAAGAAGCATTTGTAGATCGTTTCCTTGATCGAAAAAATAATCCGAGCTTCTCGAGAGAGTCGATCTGACATGACCGGCCACTGATCCCTTTCCCAAGGGGTCAGTGTGTACCGCGTGATATCCGACCTGACATCACGGAAGAGGTCCTCGATATCAATTCCCAGCCCAATGATGGGCTGATGCGGCATTCTGACAATCCCTGCAGCAAGAGAAGCCCCATGGGTAATACTCCCCAAAATATTCAACGGCCAGAGTGGCGAACGATCATGGTGCCTCAGAATCGGTAACCTGGGATATCCGGCAACCCTCATTGACGCATGGGCGCATCTGCGACCGCTGAAAAACTCAGCTCTCCGACTGGCTGATAAAAAGCTATTCCCGATTTCGATCTCCAGTGGATGTACATCGGTCAACAGAATCCCATTTTTATCGGCAGCAAAACAGCATGATTCCGGAAAGGGATTTTGAAATGGCATGTGTCCCATATGGCTTGGCGTGATCAATTCTATAGATTTCCCGTACTTTATGATCTTGACATTATGTTATAACCAATACAACCGCAAAATTCAGACTATTTCCCTCTGTTACTTCATCACAGATTTTCAACTCAACATGTTTCACTGTTTTTTGAAATGATATCAATCATGGACATGTTTTCTATGCTTCTGTACCATTCGAATGATAGAGAACAGCAAAACCGATCTAACCATTCTGAAATCCAGGAAATATGAGTCCAAAAAAACTGATCACATCTGCCCTACCCTATGTCAATAATGTCCCTCATCTGGGAAATATTATCGGTTGTGTATTATCAGCAGACGCTTATGCGAGATTCTGTCGCGCTCAGGGATATGAAACCCTTTATATCTGTGCTACCGACGAATATGGAACCGCAACCGAAAACAAAGCCCGGGAAGAGGGCCTGACACCCAGAGAGATCTGTGACAAATATCACACTCTGCACTATGAGGTGTATAAAGCCTTTAATATTTCATTCGACTATTTCGGCAGAACATCCAATCCCGTGCACACAGAGGTCACCCAGTCGATTTTCAAAGAGCTGGACGAAAAAGGGATGATCTTCGAGGAGGAGACTGAACAGACCTATTGCGAACACGATCAAATGTTTCTGGCAGATCGCTATGTGGTCGGCAAATGCCCATTCTGCGGTTTCGAGGAAGCCCGTGGAGACCAGTGCGACAGCTGCGGAAAACTGCTGCAGCCGACTGAACTACTGGAGCCGAAGTGTCAGATCTGCCAAAGTACACCCGCCAGGAAACTGACGCGACATCTCTATATCGATCTTCCAAAACTGGAATCCCAATTAAAAGCTTTCCAGGACAAATCCATGGCTGAAGGTGGCTGGAGCAACAACGCCGTCAGTGTCACCAAAAGCTGGATAGCCAACGGCATACTGCCACGCCCGATTACCAGGGATTTGAAATGGGGTATCCCGGTACCAAAACCCGGATATGAAAACAAGGTTTTTTATGTCTGGTTTGACGCCTGCATCGGGTATATTTCAGCCACCAAAGAGGCACGACCCGATAGCTGGCAAGAGTGGTGGCATGATCCGGATAGCACCCAATTGTACCAGTTTATGGCCAAGGACAACATCCCGTTTCACACAGTGGTTTTTCCAGCCTGCCTTTTAGGCACCGAAAAACCGTGGACGCTGCTACACCATATCAACAGCACGGAATATCTCAATTATGAGAATGAAAAATTCTCCAAATCAAGAAAAATAGGTGTTTTCGGCAGCGATATCATGGAACTGGATCTCCATATTGATCTCTGGCGCTTCTATTTATTGCATAACCGACCGGAAAGATCAGATTCCAATTTTTCCTGGCAGACTTTCCAAGAAGACGTCAACAGTAATTTTATTGATAATATCGGCAATCTCGTCAACAGGGTACTGGTTTTCTATAACAAACAGTTTGAGAATGGGGCGATCGACGCCAATTTCAGCGAGGAGCAGAGGCAGTTCCTGGAGGAAGTAAAGTTCGACGAGGATCAAATCGTCAACCAGCTGGAAAAAGTACAGCTGAAAGAGGCTTTTAACACTATCCTGGCTCTGGGAAGAAAGGGCAACAAGTTCTTTCAGGACCAGGAACCATGGGCCAGAATCAAAACCGATCCTGCAGCAGCCAAATCGAGTTTAATCGCACTGATCTACCTCGTCCGGGACTTGGGCATTTTACTCTCACCCTACATGCCGGAAACTTCCGCAAAAATATTGAATATGGTGGACGCGAAAAATGTGGATTATCGGGACCTGGGAAAATGGGACGCAATCCAGGCGATTTCTATCGACCCCCCTCAAATTCTGTACAAAAAGCTGCAACCCAAAGAAATCCAGAAATTCAAAGAAAAATTCTCCGGGGTTCAGACCGAGACCGTCGACCCCATAAAGGTCTGGCAGGATATTGAAATCAAGGTGGGACTGATCAAATCGGTTTCTCCCCATCCGGAAGCAGACCGATTGTATGTTGAAGAGGTTGATTGCGGCGAAGCACAGAGGCGCACCATTGTTTCGGGTCTTGTAAAATATTACACCCCAGAAGAGCTCCTCGGGAAAAAAGTCCTGATCGCATCTAATCTAGCACCCGCTGAACTGCGAGGCATCATGTCGGAGGGAATGCTGCTGGCTGCCGAGCACAAGAAAAAGTTAGAAGTCCTGGAGGTCGAAACGGCACAACCCGGTGATCTTGTCACATTGGAAGGGACTGAGGATAGTCCGGGCGCAAATCAGATCAGTATCGAACGGTTTCAGGAAGCAACAATCAGTGTTGAAGATCAAGTCGTCCAAATCAGTGGAAGAAAGTTGATGATTGGCGGAGCCGCTATTCAAACCCAGAAAATTGTGCGGGGAAAAGTCAAGTAATCGGGCAGAACCGGATTAGAAGCGATAATTCACCTGGAAAAGCGGAATCCCCCGGGGACAAAGCTTGTACTGTGCGTATTGCAACTCCCTGAGTTCAGGGCTCATCAAAGGCGGTAAATAAAGTCCCTCTTCAAATTCATCGGTGTATACCGGTGGCTGGTACGGAAGGGTCGCCTGCTTATTGAGTTGCATCACGCCAAAAATAAATCCAATGATCGATCCGCCCCCCATCCCACTCAAGGCATTTAGTCGAATATCCGCACTGGGAGCCAGTGGATCCAACATCCAAAGCGCCACACCGAAGACAACTCCAGCTCCGGCACCTCCAATTGTAAAAAAAGCAAGCTTTTGCAACGCCGGGGGTCCCTCATCCTGAGCAAAGGCTTTCTGTTGGCTCATCAGAAGCATCACTCCCATTGTAAAAACAAAACTCAAACGGATAACACTTTTTCCCATCGATCCTCTTATTATTGTTTTAATCGAAATATCGATCGTCTTCTCGAAATCCATTCATCATCCATGCCGTTTTTGAAATCCACCGCATCATCCTCTGAAATCCTTCATGTTGGATGCCGACCTTTCACACTCCCCTCACTCTGCATCTTCTTTCAAATGGGCCTCAACAAATTCAACAACTAGCAGATCTTGATCAAAACTACCAGCAACAGATATCACAGTCCCCGTGCCATTAAAAACGATAACCCAGAAGTATCAACGGCGACATAAATCATAAAAAAGTAAGGTTTCAAAAGTCATTTTCTCGAGAGTGTAAAATTCAAGATAGTCTTTATGAGCTTCTATTCCCAACTGCTGCAAACGTTTCTTGTCAGTTGTCAACCACCGAATCCCCTGAACCAGTGCTAATTCATTCTTATCCTGAGTTAAATAACCGTTTTCTTTATCTTTTATCAGATCGGGTAAAGTTCCGGTCGGAAATGAAAGCACAGGAATTCCCAAAGCAAAAAACTCGACTGCGACACGACAGTTCACCTCACTGCTTAACGATGGAATGACGCCAATATCCGTAATGGACAGTATCCGACCCAAATCCTCCTGAAATCCAAGAATAGTGACCTGCTGCTGCAATCCATATTCAGTAATTGAATCTTGTAGCTGTTGTAACTCATCGGGAAATTCGTCCAGGTCTTTCACTAGAAAAAGAAGATGAAACGGTTCTTTTTTAAGACGGGTCATACCGTCCAGCAGTATCTGATGTCCCTTGACACGTTGAGTTCTACCCAGCAATGTGAGGACTTTTGACTCAGCCGGGATGCTAAGTTCACGTCTCACCGCATCCCTTGTTGAATCAGGCCGTCGAGAGACGGGTGCTTCACCATAATGAACGATCCCCAGTCGTTGCCCTTCCAGACCCAGCTCTTGTATCCACTTTTTTACAGGCGAACCTACGGCAATGATCCCATCACAGGCGCCTCTACCATACAACTTCCGGTTAACGTAATGCTTTCCAGGCGCTCTTGCCTCGCCCCGGGTTTTAATATAGGTCAGATGTGGACGTAGATGTCGAACCAGGCTGAATAAGAACGAACCGTTTGATTTAAAGGAATTGATCAGCTGGATATCCTGTGTATCAATCAATTTCAATAGTTTCCGAATATTGAAAAAGTGCGACAGTGGCGACAGGGCATCCAGATGAATACTGGTGATAACAGGGATACCATACTTTTCGGCTTTTTTTTGGACTGCTGAACCCTGATTCACAATCATCCAAACCCGGCACTCCCTCTCCAACAGACCACGCGCCAAATTTACTGCATAGGCCGCCTCTGCATTCCACCAACGGACATTTATGGAAAGCAGGATTCTTTGTTCTGACATGCTTTTTTCAATCTCGGAATCCGACATTTAGACTTCACCTGCTGGTACGCCCGCTTTTTTAAAGTAGTAGGCATGGCCTTCGCGTGTCAATTTTCGACCCTGATCCATGGTTAACGGAAAAGTGTCAGCGACTGTGACATCATGGGGTCTGAAATAGAGAAGATCTTTGGCTTCGTTATACAGGATCCGGCCCACAGCTGTTTCTCCCTTGAGAGCGAAAAACTCAATCCAGATATTCTTTCCTTTTTCGGGCAGACTTTCGTTTAATTTGATCTGCTTCAGATTCCATTTTGAGTATCCTTTCGGTAGTCTCGCCACGGCCTGCGCCTCTTTTTTCTTAACAGCTTCCTCTTCTTTTTCGTCCTCCTCATTCAGCAACTCTGTTTTTTCTTTAAACGTGTTTTCACCCATCACAGCATCAACTGCGTTGTAGTATTCGGATGGAAACTCTTTTTTAAGTCCTTTGATTCTCAAGAGTAGTTCATTCGCTTCCTGATGTTCCAACAATGTCGTCATTTCCTGTTCGCTTAAGGTTTCCCGTTCAACCTTTCTCAGAGCACTCAGCATTAAAGACCCAAACAGAGATTTCATATTTTTCAGAAGATCCACCATAAATCGATGTTGATCCAGTCTTTTCTCTTCAACCGATTTATTTCTATTTTCCAGATAGTGTTTTTTCCACTCTGGAAGCTCATTTGGTTTTTTATTCAAAATACGTCTCTCTGATGCTGAATTTTCAGAAAATTCCCTTTCCCAGCCTGTGCTAACTCTTTCAAAATCAACCATACCGGACTAGAGACTATTTGGGGGTCTCATGTTCTGTGAATGCAGTTTATTACTATATTTGCATTTCGTAAAGAAATCCTCAATCAATTCGAGCCTGCAAAGCCGGGACAGTTGACATTGTTTTCGAAGGAATGAAAGAATCAGATATCGAATAGGGAAAACTTGAACGTAAGGCTTATTTACAACTTGCATACTGGAACAAAAAAGTTGGTCTGGAACTGCTGCTTTTTCCATTTGATCTCTGGTTCTGACCATGCTAGTAAGTTGGATATTATGAATTTTTCAATTTTTTTCAACCCAGCACGAACTCAAAGAGATCTACTGCAGCTGTTTTACTTTGCAAAACTGATTTTCGAAGCCCTCTAATTGACTGGTATGGCAAAACTAGAGAAAGTCGATAAGTGGATGGATTCCGGTGAAGGACCGAAATCCAAGAAGACCAAGGCGAAGAATAAAACGGGCGCCAGCCTTGCCGGTGAAATAAACCTGAAAGCCAGAAAAAAAGTAACAAAGGCAGATGGTTACAGCTCCGTCAGCCAGATCGCCAGAATTCAGCAACTGTTAAAAGAAGCACCGGATTCACCGGCGTTTTTAGGTAAGATGAAAATCTCCCTTCCGGAAGCTAAAAAAGGATTTTTCAGACGAAAAAAATACCAGGATCTGGCTAAGCTAAGGAGCGATCTCAACATACTCACGAAAGATGGCAAAGTGGACCTTCACTCTCGCCAAAAGGTCAGAACGGATCTGAAGAACTTTCCCGAAGTACCGGATCTGCATGTCATCAATGCAGTCTACACCTACCAGGACACCCCAAGGGTCGATGATGTCACGGCGATCACTCAACAAGCACAGGACAAACTCAGTGAGCACCAGCTGGCACAACTGAAAAGAGCAATTCATGAAATCGTGATGGCTTTTCATCAAGGTGGTTTAAGTATTTTCAACATCAATTGGTTCATGAAAATCTACATTGACTACCTGAATGTATACAAAACCAGACTTGCTCACGAGTACCGTGGAATCATCAAAAACAAAGACCAGGAGTCCATCACGATTGCCAAGAAACTACGCAATAAACAGGGTGTAATCATGGAACTGATGCAGATCAAGGCGCGATTTGGCGGGCTGTCAAAACTGGGAATCAAGCTGAACGGTACGACATATCTTTCAGATTCTTTCTCGCCAATGGAGATCAAAAGAGCCGCTTCCGCTTTCAAAGCCGGTGAAGCCGCTAAGGTCATTGTTGAGGAGCGAAGGGCAGGAAAAATTATCTTCGTTTATTTGACTGTACTCACCCTACTGGCAAAAATCCCGATTCTCAAGTATTTAGTTGAGGATGCACTGAGTAGCATTCCAGAAGAAGACAGAGGGATTTCCTTGAGAAAACGAGTGGTCACCACCCTGATGAAGGTCTCTGAATTTGAAATTGCCATGAATTCAGGGGATAAAACAAAAGCACGCGACGCAGCCAATTCACTGTACCGATTCTGTCTGGAAACGATCAAAAACCGCCTGCAGGGTCAAGTCATGAGGGAACTGTACGAGGTGGATTCTCTGTTAAAAGCTATCTGGATCGTTAAATCAGCTGATGGACTCTTTGAAAGGACAGTCTACAAAAAACTGCTGCAACAGGCTTATGGCCATGTAAAAGTCGTCACCAGCGAACTGAACGCATTGAAAGACAAAAAAAGAGAAATGGTCATAGATCTGGTCGGTAAGTACACCTATCAATTGGACACCATCATGGACCACTACGGCTGGATTGGGGAGACTGAAAGTCAGTCCTGGCAAAACCGCGATGGTTGATGGTGCAACACTTTCCCTTTAATCGTAAAAATAAAGTTCTCCCTCTTCTATCCATTCAGGTTCGACTCGGGTAATCTTCCCACCCTGTGCCAGGTACTTTGCCATTGCCTCTTCAATTTGGCTTCGTGTGGCCGATGGAAATTTTCTTTCTCTTCTTTTTCTCTGCTCGGCTCTTGCGATTCTGTCTAGTTTAGTTGTTTTATTTGCCATTTTTTCCTCCTGTGGGGTAATTTATTTCCTTATATCCCTTATCGGCAGAGCAATCGTTTACTTTAGGAGGAACGAGCGAAAAAAACGTCTCCACACAGCAATATCTTTACAATATTCATTGGTACAGTTACTATCAAATTTATTAATCGTCAGGATATTTAAAAGCATGGGGCTGACTCTGCAATATTCCAGGGATCAGCTATGAATAAACAGAATTCGCAAACACTATAAACAAAGACTGAAAAGAGGAAGGATCTGGCATGGCAACAATTATCTCATTTGTTAGTCAAAAAGGGGGTGTCGGTAAAACCACCAGTGCCATTAACCTGGCGACTGCGTTTGCTTTCGGTGGATATTCTGTCCTGATGGTGGATTTGGATCCTCAGAGCTCCATTCGTTTTTCAATGGGTATACAAGATGACGTGTCCAGAGGAACCAAGGAGTTGTTCCTGAATCCGGGGATGCCCATGAATCAATTGATTCAGGAAACAGGGCAGGAGAACATGGAGTTTATTTTCTCCAATGTGGAAAGCATAGAGAATGAAAAAGCGGTTCTGGAGATCGGCACCAATGCCAGATTTTTGCTGGAGAGAATTGATGAAGTCAGTGACAATTATGATTTTATTGTGATCGATGCACCTTCATCAACCAATAACATGGCCATCAATGCGATTTATGCTTCCGACCTGATCATTTTACCACTGCAATGTGAAAATCTGGCCATAAAATCCTTAAAACGATTTCTACGTTCTTTTAACGAACTCAGGAGCAGTTTCCCAAACAGGGATCTGCGTCTGGCCGGGATATTGCTGACCATGTTCGATCGAAAATTAGAGATCCATCGGCGGGTTGGTCAACAAGTTTACAGAGCGCTATCTGAGTCGGTCTTTGAAACGATCATTCCTCGTAATGAAGCGATCGTCGAATCCAGCGCCTTGGGTAAGTCTGTCATCACATACAACTTAAACACTATCGGTGCTACTGCTTACATTCGACTGATGAACGAACTTGTTGACAAATTCGATCTTCGATAATCCACCATGCCTATATCCAGCCGCCGCCAGGCACGAATTTTAGCCTACCAGACATTGTACCAGCGAAAAAAAATCGGCATTCACCCGGCAGGAGAAGAGCTCCTATTCAATGCCAACCCGCTTGCGGAAAAATATTTGGATTTCTGCCATCAACTAATCGAAACGACTTGGAAAGAGTTGAGCACCGTGGATGAAACCATTCAGCGCCATCTGCTCAACTGGAGGCAAACCCGCATTTCTGAGTCGCTGAATGCACTGATGCGCATTGCCACCAGTGAGTTACTCTATTTCACTGATATTGACGGAAAGATTGTTCTGAACGAGGCTATCGAGATCTGCCGCAGCTATGTGGACACACAGGCCACCAAGATTCTCAACGGAGTTCTACATGCCATCTGGCAGGAAAAATCGAACCCCCAGCCAGCCAGTGACACCCCCCCGGAGTCTGCTTCGTAATAAATCCTGAAAGTCCTTGAAATCAAAGCCCCTATGTTCTATTTGGCAGCGATTTGTAACCGGGGCGCATCACTTGAGAAATTTCTGAAAATCACCGAACATCTTCAATATTTTTGGCGTGTAGCGGGCGATGATCTCATCAGGATTGGGAACAGGATTGTCCTCTGCATCCGTTACTTCATAATAGGAAACACCTTCAAACGGAGTGTAGTTGATTTTATACTCTGTATCAATCAAGACCCGATTGGCCATACCATCGGCGATGATATAATCCCGCGGTGAAGCGTCCAGCAGGGACTGTCCCAGAGTATGCAAGCGACTGTCATATGTCTCTCCCATCAATTCCATCAAGGTACTGACAACATCCGCATGGGAAGTCATGCGGGTAACCTCCTGTGGCTTACTACCGGGGTAGTAGAGAAGTGAGGGCACCTGCAGCTGTTCATTGGTAAAGGCACTGGCATGACCCCAGTGTCCATGCTCATATTTTTCCGAGCCATGATCACTGGTTATATAGATAATAGAATTCTCGAAATACCCTTTAACCTCCAGTTTTTCCAGCAAGCCTGCCATCAGATGGTCTACATAATTGGCAGCATTTCGGTACTCATTCAAACCCCGGCGGCGGTCCTCCGCTGATCTGGGATCGAATATCAGGCTGGGATTATCGGGAACAAACTTCTTGAACTTTTTATTTTTAAAATGGGGCAGATGGGGTGAATCGTAAAACACCATTAAAAACAAAGGTTTTTCTGACTGCCGACTATGCTCAGCAATGGTTTTCAGGGCCCGCTGGTTGACCATCGCATCACTTTTGATGCTGTCAGGGTGTAGTTCATCCACGATATATTTCTTCACTTTAAAAAACACCAGATGGTCTGTCCCCAGCCAACCCAGACTTTTCGAGGAGTAAAGTGCCAGTTGATAATTATTCTCCAGCAACGCATCAAATATGATCGGTGACACCTCACCCCTGGAAAAAAAATCCATATAACGGGAGGGTAGCCCGTAAAACAGTGAAAAAAGCGCCTGGGTGGTGCCGTTTGAGCCTGAATAGTGCCGTTTAAAATTGATCGCTTTTTCTTTTGAGAAACGGTAAACAGCTGGCATAATATCAGGGTCTATCATATCCGGTCGCAATGCATCTGCCATTAAGAGTATAATGTTCGGCAGCTTTTTCTGATCCTTGACTGTTGAATGGTAGGGTTCCAGGGGGTAGTTAACCCGATTCTTGATCAGTTTCAGCGACGGTTTATCTGAGGCAGGTGGCTCAAACCCCATATCCCTGAAATATGTTCCCATCTGGGAAGGGATATAGAGCGGTACGTCGTTGGCCAATAAATAGATGGCGATATTTTTATTGTAGAGATACCAAGCGTAGGCGGTTTTATCGATGGTAAAAACCAGAAAAATGAGGAAGATAAATGCTAGTTTCCTGATCTTACCATGGAGTTTGTTCGAGAGCCAGTTGGGTAAAGGAGTACGACAAATCGTTCCGTATATGGCCCAGGCCAGAATGACTCCCAGCAAAATGGCCAACAGAATCATCACGATTTCCAGCACCCCGATACCCAGAACCTGAAACACATCCGGCTGTTGCAGTATCTTGAGCACAAAACTATTCGTATGAAATTTAAACTGGTTGAACACCCATTTTTCCACATATAGATAGGTAAAAAATGCGCCCGTGAACACAAACAGTACCGGTTTGAATAATAGCCGTGGCAGGAGCTTATAGAGTGGGTAAAACAGCAGAAATATGATCGCCAGGATATAAAAGGGATTAAAAAAAGTCGTCAAGAGAGTGAATAGAATTTCGGTGATACTATTCAGGAAAAGATCACTATTGAAGTAACTCAGCGAGGAGATAAAAACAATGCAGGAGATAGTGCAAAAATAAAGGAAAAGTGAATACCCATTTTCATGTACGTCGTTCTTTTTAAACCATTTCATAAGGAGATTTTGATAGATCTGGATTTTGTCAAGCAGGAGCTCCCGCCTTTCTTATTGATATTATATGAATATCAATCATGCAATGGATTATCAATTCTATGGTAAACTATGACTTGGATCAAGAATTACTTTCCCATAGATAGGATAAAATATATAAGTATAGAAGATTGAAGACAGATCCCTTCCCCGACAGCCATATTATCAGGCAAGATCAGCAATGTCCGGTTAGGTTTTTGCAAAATGAAAACAAAACGATAAAACCCGTCTTTCTGCATAAGGATTATATAAAAAAGCAGTTCAAGACCATTCGGAACAAAACTACCCAACCAAGTATTTAAGACACCCTATGATCAAAAAGAATTTAATTACTCTGACAGCCGTTTTGGTATTCCTGACACTCCTTTTCACCATCGGCAGGTTAGGATTTTTATTTTATCACTGGAATTTTTTTGCTGAATTCCAGGGGTCCGAAATCCTGATCTCCCTGTTGGCTGGTATTCGCTTTGATCTGGTAGTGATCGTCCAGACCATGGGCCTGATCTGTTTTGTACTTTTTCTGTTGGGAAACTGGAGCCACAATCGCTGGATCAGTCATCTATTCTTTCTCCTGACCTTGCTGGTCTTGATATTCTACATCTCCATTTTTGTTGCGGATCTGGGGTACTACCCGATCATTAAGAGGCATCTCTCATTTGAGGTTCCCCTGGTTTTCAATGATCTACCCGGGGCTTTCCGACAGGCTATTTCTGGATACCTGTCCTTGATCATTCTCTATTTTGCCTTCATCGGTCTGCTCTCTTTCGGTTGGTATAAGTTCTGGCATCGGTTGCGGTCGATCCCCGATCAAAAAGCGGGTATCTTCAAACATCTTCTGATCATCCCTGTCCTATTTATTTTTCTGGCCATCATTGGTCGGGGGGGACTTCAAACCAAACCCACCGACGAGAATTTCGCTTATCGCAACCAACATGTACAATTGGGGAATCTGACACTGAATGCGCCCTATACCGTGGGTGTCTCTATGGCGAGAGATCGGGTTAAAAAACTTGATCTGCTTGAGGTGCAGCGCGCAACGACTGCGGTCCAAAACCTGGTGAAGATCCCTGGCGATACTTTTTTCGATCCGGAGTATCCATTGCTGCGAAAATCAATCTCCCGTTCGCCCTATACCCGGCCGCTTTCCAATGTAGTCCTCATCATTATGGAGGGCGTCCCCGCCTTGTGGACGGGCAGTTTCAATCCCAACATTAAGAGTGACACCCCGCATATCGACCGAATAGCAGCTCAGGGGCTGAGGTTTACCCGTTTTTTTGGGGCCGGACGATACACTACCCAGGGGTTTGGGGCGCTGATTTCATCCGTTCCAGCCCTGCCCTCAATTACATTGATTAACTCACCCTTTGTTCAAAATAGCCTGCTTTCAATTCCCAGAGCTTTAAAAAAACTGGACTATGACATGCTGTTTCTTTCCGGATATTTTGAGGGCAGCGCCAGTATCGATTCGTTCATGAAATCGATGGGAATTCAAAAGGCACTCAACCAGAACGATTTTCCCGACTTCGAAAAGATATCCCATACCTGGGGGATCTGGGACGAATATGTCTTTGATCGATTTTACAGTGAGATCGAACAGTTGCAGGAGCCCTTCCTCGCTATCATAGAGCCCTGCACCACCCACTCTCCCCATGATGTCCCCGATAAAAAATGGGAATTTCACGATATAAACACGGCCAACAGTAAATGGAAAAACGTACTGCGTTATAGCGACTCGTCTCTGGGAGAGTTCTTTAAAAAAGCCTCAACACTGGCTTCATATAACAATACGTTGTTCATTATCACCTCGGACCACGTCTCTGAAACCAATCCCAACCAATATGCAGACAGCGCCCGCTTGCCGTTGATCTTTTTTACGCCGGGGGGTCAGATTCCACCTGGTGAAAACAACACCATCAGCTCACAGACAGACCTGCTGCCAACGGTCCTGGATTATCTGGGATTGAACCCGGTTCATGGCTCCGCCGGTCAATCTCTGCTCTCCAGAAATCCAGACAGTGGATTTGCCATGCACTATAACGGTTCATTTATCCTCTGGTTTCAGGACGATCTGGTTTCGCGTTATACCAACATGGTGCCGGACAGTCGATACGATCTCAACACAGACTGGAAAAACCGAAAGAATCTGATTGACAAACAACCTCGGCCTGATATCGATACCGCTTTTCTGGCCTATATGCAGACTATTCAAAACGGAATTCTTAAGAATCGAATCTATAGAAAAGCAGACTGAAGGCCTGAAGAGCAGACTGAAGGCCGAAGGAAAGATTGTTTTGTGTCTAAATCCCTTCTGCCTTCAGACTTCAGCCTATTACTTCCAACCTAATTCCTTCAGTCTTCTACCTTCAGTCTTTAGTCTGTCTTTCTGGCCTTAACTCGGATGATCTCCAGAATGGAGTTGAAATTGTGATTCACCTTGAAATAGCTGAACAATCCTAGGCTAAGCGCAAAAACCAGTGGCAGGTACAAAACGATAGGAGAACCATCTCCGCTCAGGAGCATGGATCTGGCCTGGGCATAAATCATAAAGTAGATGATAAGTACAGCTATCATGTAGATAATATTTCCTGTCTTCGGACTGCGAGGATCGTATATCCCCATGGGCAAGGCAAAAACTGCAAAGCAAATACAGGAGAGGATCGTCACAATCCGGGCGTGTAGTTCATCCAGATAGTCATAATGGAGCGCATCTGTTGCTGGGGTCTTGTCAATCCTCGCTAGCAAATCAGCAACGGTCAGCTCTGTATCTGTTTTGTAGTTGCGGGTGTCGCCTATATTTTTTTTGAATCGATTTGGCAGATTGCTTCTGCTTTCTTTAGGGGGCGCTAAATCGTAGTCAAGCTGATCGTACGTGACTATTCGATATCCATCGTCTTCCAGATACGTGTGAATTTTACCATTGCTAAGGCGAAACAGAATTTTTTGGGTTTGATCATCAAAGTAAATCCTCCCCCTGTCCGCTTCAATAAAGGTATGATGTTCTGGCAGCGTCTTGTCTGCGATAAAAATACCGCGTAACAAATCTCCTTCTTTGTCAAAAATATAGATCAATTTTTTACCGAAGAAATCATTGACCCGGTTGACCGACAATTGAATTTTCGTGTGTTTTTTCAGGATATTGAATTTCAGTTCTTCCAGTTTGGACATGCCGAAAGGACTGACGTAAAAGGCCAGAATCATCACTACTCCCGCAACGAGCGACGCAACAAACAGCACCGGCTTAAAAATATAGGAGATGGAAACACCAGAAGAACGCATCACCACCAGTTCAGAGTCAGAGGAAATACGATTGATCCCGGCGTAGACCCCGATCAGCATACTAACCGGACAGGCGACGAGCAGGATCGGAGAGAGGGAGTAGAGAATCATCTGCGCAACCGATTTCATCTCCAGCCCCGACGCCTGTAGAAAAGGGATAAACTGAAAAATCTGATCCATCAACATGATGGTCGAGATTATCCCCGTCGCCAGGAAAAAGGGGAAGAGCAGTTCCTTCACAATGTAGAAGAAAAGAAGCATCGTCTGGTGTTGTTAAACCTGTTATCCCACTTTGGGATCGTTAAAGAATAAGTTCACATAGTGAATTCGTTTTTTCGCCGACCCTTACCACAAAGACAGATTGTCCGGCTCTCCACCCAGATAATGCAACCCCACTGCAAAATAGAAAATTCGCAGGATGCGCCCATCATCATCTCTGATGATGAGCGGAGCCAGGTGCTTGATCTGTTTGAAAAAACCGGTTAGCCTGGGTCGATACGAATATGGCGTGTCAGAAACATAGATGGTGTTGGCGCCCAATTTCTTTTGCTCTCTCTCCCAGATTAAAAAGCTCTTGCCGTGTACCACATTTTTATCCACATTCATCAGGTAGAACTGAGGATGCCCCGGCGTATAAAAACCGAGTAGCGAAGCCAGACCATAGTCCTTTGACGTCATGAAAAGTCCCTCAGGTCTCTGCTCCCATTCCTTTTTAATCTCAGCAATCCGTTGTCCACCCACTCGCCATCCAAAATAGTGTGAGGCGATGGGGGCATCCTCATTTATCGCTGAGGTATAGAGCATCCGCTCGGGCAACATTTTCGGAAAGATGATCAGAAAAAATATCCCCAGAGAAACCAGACCAGCAGAGACCACGCTGATGCCAAACAACCATTTTGTTTTACGCCCCATAAGGCTTCCAACCGTGTCGCTAGCGGAGAGCATCCAGATCACCATCAGGATGGATGCAACCGGATACAGGCTCGCAGTATAATGCGCCCCGACGTCAGCAAAAAACGAGATCGGCAGATAAAAAATAAATGGAAAAGTAGTAATACTCAACAGGAGTTGCAGGGAGTGGCGGTAATCAGCGGAGACGTGCCCGACGGTGGATCGTCTGGTAAAACGGAGCAACAACACCACCAATGCTACCAGCAACAGCACAAAAACAACCGGAGAAGCGGCCAACATTTGCCCGGCAATATATTTCGCTGTTTTGAGCAGATCATAGCCCTGACTTTTTTGTCGCTGATACAGATTGAATTGAAACGTCAGCCAGTCATGGGTCATATTCCAGTAAATAAACGGCGCAAATAGCAGCAGAGACAGAGATACCGCGAGGTACGGTTCTTTTGAAAACAGCTGCCGTCGGTAGACCGGGTTCAAGAGCAGGAAGATAAAGACCCCCGGGAAGAACAGAACCGCCAGAAATTTGGTCATCAACATCCCGCCACAAGCAATGGCGGCATAATACCAGAAGCGGGTTTTCCCCTCAATGATGGCTTTTCGGACAAAAACAGTAGCGGCCGTAAAGAAAAAAACCAGGGGGCTATCGGTTGTGATCGCGGTGCCCAATATCAGGGAAATCGGCAGCAACCCATAAAGTATCGCCGAAAGCACGGCCACTTTTTTCTCCCGGGTGACCTCAAAGGCAAGATAGTAAAGAAACCCGATGGTGCCCAGGTGCAGAAAAATAGATGTCAGGCGCACAGTATATTGAAAGGTCCCCAAAATACCCGTCACCAGCGCAATCAGCCAACCTGTCATCGGCGGATGGGCATAGTAACCGAAATCCAGATGCCGGGACCATTCCCAGAACATGGTCTCGTCAGAGAAAAGCGGTGGGATCACCGCCAGCACAGAGTGGGATAAAAATACAACAACCAGCACGCCCACCAGGCCTGGATGCTTTTTAAGCGTTGATACCATAAATTTACCTGGGACTAACCAAATCTTAGGCATAGAGTCATCGAAGATTCGAAAGAACCATATTTTAAATTCAGGTTGGCTTGACCCTGCAATAAAGCAAAAAGTGCATTCCCTTTCCAGCAGGAGAACCTCTCTTGATGGAAGCTACGGATTTTTCCAGACAATCTGCTTGTTTATCATATAATTCCAGATAGTTGCAACAACTATACCTCCTCCATCTGCAATTATCAGGGAGGTTGCAGTATTTGAAACAATAAACAGCGCTATAGAATAATTAATAAATGCTCCCACAGAACAGATGATATTGAACTTCACCAACCCCTTTATGAAACCACTAAAACCGCTAATTTTGACATTCTTGAATGTCCATTGATTGTTGAAAAAGAAATTGGAGATAATGGCCCCTTCGATCGCTAAAATCAGAGATACGTTATTTGCCAGGCCCAAAAACAAGGCCAGGCTAAGAATACAGAAATTCACACCCACCCCGATGCTCCCGATAATACAGTACTTTATGAACACCGGAGAGAAGAACTTTCCAAATCGCAATGCTAATAATGACTCCAGGTAGTCTAAAATAACGTCCCCACTTAATTTGCTTTTTCCTCGTTCTCGAGGACGAAACTGATAACCCAGTTCGATGAAACTATCAGATTTTAGATGGAAGGCAATTTCCAACATAATTTTGAAACCACCCGGATTGAGTTTGTGAGCAATTCGATCATATGCTTGACGTTTAACCATAAAAAACCCACTCATGGGGTCTTTAATTTGGGTTTTCAGCAGAAAATGAGCCAGTTTTGTCGCAACGTAACTAACAAATCGTCTAAATATATTCCATTTTTTGATTCCGCCATCGTTAACCTTTCTGGAACCAATTACCAAATCACAATTTTCATTCGCAACCAACATATCTTCAAGAAGCGTTTCATCATGTTGTAAATCAGCATCTAAAACCGCCATACAGTTTCCCCTTGCTGATTCAAACCCTCGGATAACAGCAGAACTTAATCCTCGCTCATGCACCCGTCTAATACAGAAAAGATTCTCCTGTACCTCAGCTCGTTTTTGAACGTATTCCCACGTTTTATCTGGAGAATCGTCATCAACCACAATAATTTCGTATGAAATTTTGTTCTCCCACATATTGTTCAACCGGTCGATCAGAATTCCAATATTGTCTAATTCATTATATGTCGGGATGATGATAGATAAATCAAAATTCATAATGCGATCTGTTATCAATTCGTGGTTTTGAGATCTTTGCCAAGGTAGTTATAACAAAGGAAAATATAGATCTTCCTGACAATTTTCCCTTTGCGTTTGACAATGACAGGGGGAAGCGTCTTGCTGGATTCAAAATTAAAATTCTCTATAGCGGCGGGTTTATATCGACTGTTAGCCACATAAATCCCGTTGGCTCCTTCTGGTAATCGGTCCAGGGTTCCCCTTTCCCAATAGTCATACTGTTCATTGTAGCCAGTAATGGAATAGGCCGCTAGATGATCTCTGGTATAAAACGCTACCTGAGCCGCTACATTGTATCGTGTGGTGAAAACCACAGTCGGTTTCTCAGCAGAGAGACGATCATATTCCACCTGAATTCGGCGGCCGGCTTCCGGCCAGCCGTACAGTTCGTTGGTCATGTCCAGACGGGGTGCCATCTGAATCACCGGGTAGATGGACTGGGTCAATAACAGCAAAGTAATCGCACCAGAGAGCACCAGAACCGGCATCGGACTTACAATCTTCATCCACCAGCCCCCGGACCGCCATTTCTTCTCCCAGAACCAGGGCAGGGCGCAAAACAATGTCATATACCCCATCATTGGCCAGTGAGGCTTGCCAGTCGGTGACAGAGCCACCGCAATTGAAAACACCAGCAGGTAAGGAACCGCCATCATAAACAGAAAAAGTGCTTTTTCGTCCTTCTCCTTGAAAGCCATTTTTCCTAGTTGGTACAGCACAACCAGCGCAGCAAAAAACGCCAGTGGTGACAGATACCCCAACTGCCCGACCAAAAATATCTGCACCGGCTCCCAGGTAAATCTAAATCCCTGATTGCGCTCCACCAGGTGGTAGGCAAAAGAGGGGAATCCCCTCTGTACATTCCAGATAATTACCGGGGAAAAGATCAACAGTCCCAGCAGAAGCCCCAGCCAGGTTTTTATCCGCAACAGCCAGAAGCGATGCTTGGCTGAAAAAACCAGAAACAGACCGATGCAGCCGGGCAGAGCGAACATATTGTATTTGCTCAGCATTCCCAGGCCGTAGACCGCCCCCAAAACAAACCAGAGATTGGCGTTCCCGCCCTTTATAATTTGATAAAATATAATCAGAGACAGAAGCCAGAACAGTGAAAGAGGCGCATCGGGCAACAGCATAAAACTCCCGATCGAAAACAACGGAATGATGGAAAACAACAACGCCGCCCGGAAGGCGATGCGATCATCCCCGTACAAACTCCTGGTAAACTGATAAATCAGTACCAGGAACAGAGCTGCTATGAGAATGGGTCCAATGCGGACACCAAATTCATGATGACCAAATATGGCGCTGAATAACCAGCCAATCCAGCCTGTCATCGGCGGGTGATCCAGGTAACTCCAGTCGAGATGCTGCCCCCACTCCCAGTAGTACGCCTCATCATCACCCAAACTCAAATAGACTCCGAAAAACAGTCTGACTGCCGTGACAATCGAGAGCAGGACCAGAAAACTTCGGTGACGCTGAAAAATTGATGTTTTTGACATATTCTGTTTCAAGCACTTTCTTCCGGTTATTATCAATTCCTTGAAGCCGTAAATATCCCGCTTCTTTGAGGGCCAGTTTAATGGAAGAAATGAAATCCGGCAATTTCTTCATGCGCAATTTTGGCTTAAAGCAGCTTTTTAAAAGGTTCCAGCTGCATAAATCATTTATGCAGTTGTCCTTCATCCATTGATTTATTATACTGCTGAAACATAAAGCCGGATCTGTACTGAATGACTTTTCCGATTCTGGCCACCGGACTCGTGCTTGTTTCAATGATATTCTTTGCCATCGGTTAGATCCTTGAGCCCAGCAATTATCGAATCAAGGAAATCACCCAGATCATGATGAAACGTTGAAAAAAAATAAGATTTTAGATGTCCGCTGTTTTGGCAGAATATTCGCATAGCCATCCAGGACGATAATCTAAAGCAGAATTCATCAGCTCTGCTTCATATCAAACCGCTTCGGAAAAGATGCTATGGCAAATAAACACTGGACTATTTTGATTTTGTTGATCTTCATGATGGGCTGCTCAGCCCAGCGCCAATCAACAACAATCGTGAAGAGAGAACGGAAATTTTTTACCCCTGACAATTGGCAACAACCCATTAAAACGCAAAGTTCTGGGCAACCGGTTGCTACGTCTGACGCCACCTCATCCACAACTGTTGTGACACCCAATACCGTTTCCGACAATATTGTCGCTCAGCCCTCTACTCAGGTAAAAAACCAACAATTTAAGCCTGATTTTTCAAGGCCTGTAACGAAAATTCTCGCTAGTGTGAATCCGAAAACCACAAAAAACAATGATGGATTTCGCCCTGATTTCGCCAATAGTGCCAAGCCACTACCAGCATCGACATCCGCTGCCAGTGTCTCAGGAGGCTCCCGGGAACAGATGGATGGATATGCATCCTGGTATGGCCCTGGTTTTCATGGTAAAAAGACTGCCAATGGGGAGAGGTACAATCAAAATCAGATGACTGCCGCTCACAGGATTCTACCGATGAACACATGGGTTCAGGTACACAACCTCGATAATAATCGGATTGCAGTCGTACGCATAAACGACCGTGGACCATACAAGAAAAACAGAATCATTGATCTGACCCGGAAAGCCGCTGAATCCCTTAAATTCAAAGATAAGGGCACCGCCCGGGTTTCATTGAAGATCCTGCAATATCCCAAAAATTATGACCCGTCCAAGGGGCTCGATCCTTACAAGCAGGTTGTGGTCCAGATTGCCGTTTTCAGAGGTGAACAACGCGCTCATAATTTTAAAAATCAACTCTCTCGGCGATATGATCACATTCCCTTTCTTATCGATGACCACAAGAAAAAAGCCTTTCACGTCATTGCCGGTCCATACGAGAAAAGAACTCAGGCGATTAAAATCGCCAAAGCACTGAAAGCCGACGGAATTGATAATTTTGTGAGAAGTTATCGAAAATAACGACCGAAATTACATGGAATCCATCCGAATCATGATTACCAAAAGGAGACCCAGAAAATTGTTCACGCTGTTGTTGCTTTACGGAATGATTGGTTGCCTGTCATTTGCAGGCATCAGCAATCGCGCGACGGCTGAATCTCAGATTGATCCCAGCGTTGAGTTCGTTGAATTCTGGAGTGATTCCGAATCTGTTTTTCTCTTTTATCCCAATCTGATTAAGCAGGTTTTTCTAAGTATCGTTGATTTGAAAGGAAACCAGCGGATTGCCATAAAGCATATCAACAATGAGGTCCTGGCCTGTACAACGGGGTCCAACACTTTTTCCGCATGCCGCCTGGATCAATTAAAACTGATCCGTCGACAAAAAAAGATGACCAGAAGCATTGCTGTGCCTGCGAATATCACCCGCATTTCAGGGCGACCGGACAAAAAAGACAAAAACCAGTATGTGCTAACCATTCGCTGGCAACCGATTCTGTTTCAGCCACCCATTATTTCAGTCAAAGATTTCTACGCCTATCTGGGTGCGGCCTACGACTCAAAATACTATAGCTTGAAAAAAGGCCTGGACCAGATTCAAATTAACCCGGTTTTTGAAAACAAAGTCTCTGTGGTTACCAGTAAGGCCAGGGCCACTAATCTATTAAACCTGTATCGAACACCGCCCGTTGATTTCAAAGATACATTTTTATTTCAGGTGGATGCAGCTCATATGAGGCAAATCCACCACACGGCGAATTTCGACCTCCATCTCAAAGCGGTCAAAGTTAAGATCAACCACCTGATGTTTAAGACCACTAAGGAGTTATTATTGTGAGCCCCAAAAGCCGAGAAAAAATGATCGGCATGATACTCGCCGGAGGAACCGGCACCCGTCTTTGGCCATTCAGTCGTACCATGACGCCCAAACAGTTTCTGAACCTGGGCTCAACTCACGAATCACTGTTACAGGAAACAATTCGACGGCTCTTTCCACTGTTCGAAAAAGACAACATTTATATTGTCGGCTCGGTTGTACACGAAATTGAACTCCACCGTCAGATCGAACAGCTGATGCCGGACTTCCCGGATGAGAATGTCCTACTGGAACCCAAGAGTCTCAACACTGCACCTGCCATACTCTGGGGCATTACCCGCATTCCCAAACAGAATTGGAAGAAACCACTGGTTATTTTACCGGCAGACCATCTGATCCCCAAAAGCAAACAGTTTTTAGCCTATCTGGAAAAAGGAGCCGAACTGGCTGAGAAGGGTTGGATCGTCACCTTTGGAATTCAACCGAATCGTCCAGATACGGGTTTTGGATATATCAAGGCGGGCAAAAAACTGGATCCTGGACATCAGGTTGATCGATTTGCTGAAAAACCTGATCTGGAAACCGCAGAGTCCTTCGTTTCATCCGGAGAATACAGCTGGAACGCCGGTATATTTATGGCAACCCCGGAAACGCTAATCCAGGAATATCGGAAACACTGTCCGGAAATGATTGAAGCATTCTTTCAAAACGGAAGTCCCAAGGATTTATTAAAGACCAAGGAAAAAGTTGCGGAAATATTCACCGCAGTCAAGCCGGACTCGTTTGATTATGCAATATTGGAACGGTCTGAACAGGTCGCCGTGATTACGATGGACGTCGGTTGGAGTGACTTGGGCAGCTGGGAGGCTATCTACCAAAAAAGTGTCAAAGACGAAAAAGGCAATGTCACACGAGGGAATGTGATACTTCAAGATAGCGAAAACTGCCTCATATTCTCAGATAAAAGACTCATTGCCGGTGTAGGGCTAAAAAATCTGATTATCATCGAGACCAATGATGCGTTGCTTGCCTGCGATCTCAGCCGGTCTCAGGATGTCAAGAAACTCGTGGAAACATTGAAGCGGGAAGACCGCTTTGAATACAAATTCCATACGACCCTTGTCAGGCCCTGGGGAAATTCCTCCGTACTTTCAGAGGGGACCGGTTTCCAGATTAAAAACATCACCGTACTACCAGGGCAACGAATCTCTTTACAGCGTCATTTCCATCGCAGTGAACATTGGGTAGTTGTTTCAGGAACAGCTGAAGTTATTCGAGGTGACGAGACCTTCTATTTGATTGAGAATGAATCCACCTATATTCCCAAGACGACCAAACACAGGTTGACCAACCCGGGTAAGGCTCCCCTGGAAATTATCGAAGTGCAGATGGGAAGTTTTATCAGCGAAGACGATATCGAGCGGTATGAGGATGATTTTGGCAGAGCCTGAAAATCATCCTCATCGTTTTTCTTAGAGTCGGCTAAAAAAGTAATTCACATTCTGTTTGCAAAATGTCCAGTTCCTGTGGGACTTTTGCAAACAGATTAAGTGAAGTTATATTTTAACAATCCCTTAACTAGTTGAGATCGGTTTCAGACCGACGATTCTTCTCCCAGGCAGTCTCGTTATGCCTCGGATCCACCGGCTTTTCTTCACCGTAAGAGATCACCGAAATATTCTGTTCTAACAGTCCCAGACTGATCAGAAAACGTTTCACAGTGAAGGCCCTTCTCTCACCCAGGGCGAGATTGTATTCGTTAGACCCACGCTCATCCGCATGACCGGAAATCACAATTTTAATCTGATCTTTGTCCTGCACATCAGCGAAAGAGTTGATCAGTTTCGTCTTGAATTCCGATCTAAGAGTCGATTTATCATAATCGAAAAGGACGTTTTCGATTATGATCTCGCTGAGTTCGGCAGCAGCTTTTTCAGCTTCAGCTACCTTTTCAGCTTCAGCTACCTTTTCAGCTTCAGCTACCTTTGCGGCTTCAGCTACCTTTGCGGCTTCAGCTACTTTTGCGGCTTCAGCTGCCTTTGCGACTTCAGCAACCTTAGCGGCTTCAGCTACCTTTGCGGCCTCTTTCTCAGCTTCTGTCATCGTCTCATCAGTGACGCGGGTGCGGATTTCGCTGTAGATCTCTTTACCGGTGGCGTTTTTCAGATACAGTAGAAAGAATTTGTTTCTACTGGAGGGAATGATCGTATCCTGCGGGATCTTATGAAGCAGATCTCCGCTGATATTCACAGGGACTGCAGCAATTTTATCGCCTTTGCCGGAACTGCTTGCTGTACCACCCCAATATAAGACGTACTCATTGATACCAGTGGGCTTGGGTGCGTTATTCAAATTCAGGAGAACATCACCAGCAACCTGTCCGGAATCCGTGTCTACATCAGTGAAACTGAGCTCAATTTTTTTCAAATATTGGCTATCCCAGGGCTTCACTGGCGCCTTTGGTGCACAACTGGCCAGGAACAGCAAAGAGATTACGAGAGCAAACGGGACAAAAGACCTGCGGAAAATTTTAGAATCCATATCTACTTATTCAAAAAAGTTTAATAATCAAACAACTACAAAGAAAGAAGCACTCAGGTGGATTAATAAGGACACTTTCCATTATTGGCATTTATTACGTTAATCGCCACAGTCTGGCAACCTTTTTCTGAAAATTCAATACTCACCAATCAGGAATGGCCCGTGATACAATCTCAAATCAACATATAAGGCGATTTTACAGTACTTACTGATAAAGATATTATTTAAATCGTCTGTTTTAACAAGGATGAGTATAACGTTATCATCTTTAAATGTAAATCGATAATCCATTTCCTTCTAGCCACACAACAGCCCTCTTCTTCATCCCAATTCAGCTATCAGACAGCAGCCACAGATTAAGACGCAGTTTAAAAACTTGCTAAAATGGGACAAACTCCTATAGAATTTTTTACAAGGAGTCAAAATAGATCAATTTTTCTTGACAGCGTCTCACAGGCGACCAAAATCATGCTAAGACTCATTGTTAAACTCTTCCCCTTCAAGGCTATCAAACTGTTTTTGAGATTCCTGGCAAGCCTGGCCAGTGCAATCGTCATTGTCAGCGGATATCTGCTTTTCATCAGCAACAACGAAAGGAATGAAGAAAACGATAGCACAAGCAATGAGAATGAGGTCGAAGAGAATAATATAACGGAAGAATCCGACTAGTTGGATCTGAGCGCCTTCCAGTTATAACTTTTGCGATAAAAAGGAGGCAATTCGCCCTTGCACCGCAAGTGCCACTCCACAAATGCCAGTGTCTGAGAGTTGGCATACCCACCGCCCCGAATTTCTCCAAACGAATTGCAAAAAGGCTGACACAGCTGTTTGAAAAGCACATCCCTTTTCCATTTGGCAAGAATCGAAGCAGCCGCAACACTGAAATAGGACTTGTCGGCTTTGTTCACTGCGTGAACACTTTTATTTATCAATGGTTTAAACAGGTTTTCTCCATCCAGCACAACCTCATCGGCTGGGAGCGCAGAAATAATTTCCCGGGCGGTATTCTGCTCCAGCCGATTAAGCGCATGTTCCCGAACATGTTCATCGATTATTTCCGGAGTCAGGACAATCAACTCATAGTTGAAATTATCCATAATGTGCTCAGCCAACTCTTTCCTTCTAACCTGCCCCTTTACGCTGCTACCGAAGAGTTTTGAATCTTTCACTCCCCATCCTTCCAGTAGCGAGAGCTCGCTTTGCGAGACCCGCACTCCGGCCATCACCATCGGCCCCAGGACAGGACCCCGTCCTGCTTCATCGATACCAAGTTCAGTTCGATTCATCTTTTCCTGGTTATGGAATCAGTCGGATTGATTGACCGATATGAATTGAGTGCTGACGGGAATAACCCGCAGGAAGCTCCAGGACCACATCCGCCACGACCCCGTGACCATAGCGTTTCAGGTGTCTGTCCCGGACCATGGCTGAGGGAGGCGGAACCTGGTGTTCAATGAAAACAATCTGCCCCTGGCGAATCCAGAGCATATCAATAGCAATGCGCATCCGTTTCATCCAGAAGAGGTGTTCCCCAGGCGCTTGATATACAAACAGCATCCCGGTTCCATCGGAAAAAACCTCTCGTCCTCCCATCCCCAAGGTCTGCTCCCTGGCGGTTTTGACGACTTCCACCCGAATGAGGAGCCGATCATGAATCATCAGTTTCTTCCACTCAGAAGCGGGGGCACTACCTGAAATAATAATAGAGATACTTAAGAAAAAAATGATTTTTCCAATCATTCGCTTTTATTTTGATCGATTGCTCTCTTTTTTTAGTTTATTTTGAATCATACGACGTTTCAATGGTGGCAGATGGTCGATAAACAGTTTTCCATTGAGATGGTCGAGCTCGTGTTGGATGCAGATTGCCAATATTCCTTCGGCTTGAAGTTCGTGAATCTCCTGATTCAGGTCTTGAAAACGCAGAGTAACTTCCGTGAAGCGTTTGATTTCCGCCCGAAATCCAGGTACAGACAGGCAGCCCTCTTCCATAAAACTATCTCCGCTGCTCTCAATAATTTCGGGATTAATCACCGCTACTGGCTGTTTTTTTGATTCCGGGTCTTCTTTGTTAAAAAAAACATCCATCACAAACAGCCTTTTGTCCTCATGTACCTGTGTCGCAGCCAGCCCGATGCCGGGCTCTTGGTACATCGTTTCGGCCATATCATGGACAAGGGTTTCCAAAGCCTTGTCAAACACAGTGATGGGTTTGACAACAACTTTTAAAAAAGGGTCGGGAAAGGTCAGAATTTTCAATAAAGCCATTTCGATTTTACCTGGATGTCAACGACAGCTTCAGCGAGCGTCTTTTTTCGGGTTCTCTGAAATATAACGGAGAAACGGCTGGAACACTGCCGGTTAAATTTATTATATACAGTGTCTTACCCTTTGACAATCGGTTAAACGCGGTGGTTCGCGATCAATTGTTATTGACAAGATGATAATCCTGCCGAATATTTTGTGCGATTTTTGAGATGGAATTAGCAGCGTTGGAATTGGGAGCAGTAATGACCACGGGTCTTCGTTGTCGTATAGACTGAATAACGGTGCTGTCATGTTCTACGAAACCCACATAGCCGATATCAACACCAAAGTACTTTTTACATGCCTGACTCATAGAGAACCCGATACGGACATCAGTCGGTGTTCTTACCTGGTTCAGCACCAGCTTCGGGTTGAATCGGGCCAGCTCGTATTTCAATGTTTCTCCGGCCTGCACATTGATGTCGTAAATTTCTGTGACGAGATCTGCCGGAGTCCGGGGATTTTCTTCGCTTTTGCTGTCAGTAATCCGTTCCAGGAATGATTTAACCCCGGCATGTCGAACTACCGTTTTCAGTTTTCGATAAAAAGCAGATTTAACAAAGCGATAGGTGTTCTCAACGGCTGTCGGTTCTGACGCGGTGACCAGTATCCCCTTATCTGCCGATAGAAACAAGTCTAGTGTATAGGCAGCCGTTCCGGCTCCCAGATCGATCAGGACATAGTCGACATTCAAAGAGGCAATCGCTTTGATCAATTTGTTCTGCTGGATAATATTCAGATTGGCCATCCCCAGCACATCCTGGGCACCACTGGCTAGTTTCAGGTTGGGAATCCCTGTGGGCAACAATATATCATCAAGACGCAACTGACTATTTTTAATAAAATCAGAGACACTGATAATCGAGGTCGAGATACCGAGAAATGTATGGAGATTCGGTCCCCCGAAATCAGCATCGATCAAGACCACACTGTTCCCTTTTTGCGCTAGATCAATACTTAAATTGCTGCAGAGGAAACTCTTGCCGACCCCTCCTTTACCACCTGCGATTGCCCAAATGCCTTTTTTTGCCATTATACCCAGTCAGCTAACCTCCTCAACAGCCATAAAAACTGGCCTATGGCCTGTTGAGATTTCATAAATTGGTGAAAATATCAGCATTCGTATTGCAAAATAAGATCCAAATTCCTGAATTAATAAAAATTCGATACCTCTCAGGAGTTAGCCCGGCATTATACCTCTGCCTCCAGATCTGTTATGTGCAACAAATTGTGTGATACGGAGTGGGTAAGAGGCGACTTCGAGGGACAATTGAACTTACTGTCAATAGTCAATGAAGACATCTCCATGATTCTTTAATGGCGGATAATGGAGAAACTTAAAATCCTCTTTTCTGGAAGTCCGTCAGTGCCAAGTATAAAGCGCCCACAGCCAGTTCAGCGCAATGAAACGATTCCTGGGGCAGGGTTTTCAGGTAATCTCTCACCCATTCAGGGGTCACTTCCCAGGCTTCATTAAGCGGCTTTCCCCAGACCTTTTGAACGACGGTATTGGCACTGGCAAAGGTATTGACACATCCATCAATATCGAAGGTCGCATCCTTTATCAATCCATTTTTGACAGTCAGAAAAACCTCCACCGTATCTCCGCAATCGCCAATATTTTTCCCGTATCCGTTCGGATGGCACATCCGTTCATGGTATGAACCATCACTCGCCATCTCCAAAAACTTCTTGGAATGACTTTCCCGAGTATTTTCATTAGAACCAGTCATCTTATGTCTTATCTGTTCGTAAAATCAAAATTGCTCTGACTCACTCCCCACAAACCTGCCGGCATATCGGCCCCATTCAATATGCTTTCACAGACCGGAATATCATTTTAAATTTCTAGATCTGTTTTAACGTAAAACGGCTGAAAGTCAGACAGATTTTTGATACAAAGGCATGAGAGCTTTGGAGGTTCAAGGGATCTTGAACACAAATCAGAAGTAAATCACTGAAGTTTTTAAGAGATGGTACCAAGAAGGAGAGTCGAACTCCTAAGAGCAAAAGCTCACACGGACCTGAACCGTGCGCGTCTACCAGTTCCGCCACCTTGGCACATCATAGTTATGATTTTATGAATCTTTGGGGGGTCTTGTCAAGGGAGAAAATGATCGATTACTGAATCATCCGGGTCAGCAAATGCGGCGGGATGACAGGAGAAGGATCCCCGCAATTCATCAGCCAGAGTTGATGCGCCGCCCTTGTGGCACCAATATGCAGCAGGTACCGGGAATAATTGTTATCCGGATAATGTTCGCTGTCTACATCCAGTAAAATAACATAGTCAAACTCAAGTCCTTTGACCTGTTTGATGTCAGTCACATCAATCCCCGGTGTAAAGGGAAAATCCTGATCGCTGACCAGCCGCAGATCATTCAGTTCCATCTTGTCCAGGAGTTTGAAATATGAGGTCGCATCCTCCGGATTCAGGCAAATCAAAGCAATGCTGGCATTGGGTTCGATGATGGTCAGATCCTTCAGACTTTTCGCTAGAAAATAGACCAGTTCCCCCTGGTTGGCAAAATGAAACAGTTCGATGGGCGGCCCGTTTCGGGTCGCCGTTACTTCATTCGTGCTGGACAGATCGCCGAGCAGCTCCAGAGCAAAGCTCATAATCTCAAAAGTAGAGCGGTAGCCGATCGTCAGGGTCGAAACCGCCTCTCCCTGCAGCCCCAGGCTTTCAAACATTCTTTCCCAATCCATGAAACCGCTCTGCTCGACCATCTTCTGGTTGACATCCCCCGCCAAAGTTATGCTGGCAGGTTCTTTCAGGGTCTTGAGCAATACTGCCAGTTCCACCGGGCTCAAATCCTGAACCTCGTCCACCATCAAATGGGAGAGTTCCAGACTGCGTCCACCTCTACTGACGATTTCCTTAAACAAATGCTGGTAGAAATAGAGTAGAATGGGATCATCCTCATAATCCAGGGTAGGCATTTCATTCAGCTTTTTTTCGTTGCCGGTAAAGATCTCGAACAGATCCACTTTCTCGGTATCTCCCAGGCTGAGTCTCTGGATATATTGATTTTTCTGCCATTCCCCAATAGCAGACAGCTCAGCGTCACTCAGGTCGCCTCCCGCCAGCTCCTTGAACCGCTGGCTGAGGAAATCGAAATTTGTGAACAGCTCCTCCCAGAAAAGGATCACCATATCTAACCGCGTTTTTTCCAGGTCGATAAAATCAGAAATCAAACGCTGAATGCGGCTGGAGACCTCAACACCGTAATTAAAGGGTGCTCCGCTGATGGTCTTCTCGCCTTCGATCCACTCATTCAGGGTATACAGGCGAGAGATAAAGGACATTTGCTGTAGCTTCCAGGTGGGAAAATTGCGAATCCCCTTTTTCTCCAGATGGTCTGCCAATTCTCTGTTAAAACGTTCATTCTTTTCGGCGATGAACTCCCGAATAATGGTCAGCAAGGCCGGATGTTTCTTGAAGCGGATCACGCTCACCGGGGTGCGGTCGGAGTAATGCTTCGGTAACCGATTTTGCAGAAGCCGAATGCGGCAGCGCGAGGCCCAATCCTCAAACACTTCGGTTTTGACGTTATGCACCCCCAAGGAGGGCAGGACCTTGGAAATGTATGTAGCCAGGGCCTTGTTAAATACCATGACCATCATAGTTTCGGGATTAAACCGCTGCGGGTCCCTAAAATAGAGCCAAGCAACCCGGTGCAGCGCCACGGTGGTTTTTCCGGAGCCAGCGGTTCCCTGAATAACCACAAAACCGCTTTCCGGTCGCGTAATCAAGGCAAATTGGTCGGCGTCGATCAGGGCGGTGATTTCCGGCAGAAGTTTGTCCTTTCGAATATTCCCCTGTCGGTCAATCCCCAGTTTTGGATCCACGACTTTGGCAGCCCCCGGCCGGGTAGCTGATTCCGCGCCGCCTTTCAACAAATAGCGCTGTTCCAGATACTTTTGCCAACGATTGCCATCCTCTTTGACCAGCAGCAGCTCGCCCTGCTGAATACGTATCAACTCTCCATTAGAAATCTTAATGATCCGTTTCAGCTCCAGCTCACCTTCAAACAGCCGCCCGTCAATCTCCTCTTCGTATTCGTCACCCTCCTCATAAAGAAAATAGATCATCGAGATCGGCGAAACCTTCCAATCAATGATCTGTACCAGGAGGTCGGGTGTCTGATAGACCTGATTACCCACGTAGAGATCCCGCGTCCTCCCCGCTTCCGTGAGGCGGATATGGGCAAAATAGGGGTTGTTCAGGTTCACCCCCTCTTCGTTCATCTGTTCTTCCTGAGCCAGAAGAATATTCAGCCGCATCAGCTGTTCGTTTAGCGAGGTCATATCGTCCTCGCTTGCAGTCGGAATCTCCTCGCTGATAGTGGCCATCTGATCCAGGATGTCCTCACGGCTTTTGTTCTTTTCAACTACTGGGGAAAAAACCTGGAGCCGTTGAAGATTGTACTCTTCTTCCTGAATAATCTTTAGTTCTGTTTCCTGTAACGTATTCATCTGGAAAATTGCGTCTTACTGTTAATGAAGCCCTTGACGGCGGTTGGTTTCCGGGACAAACCAGATCCCATATTTAGTTCTTAACCCGTGTAATGCATCACTTTCAAGTTGATCATTATACTTATGGGTACTGTTCACGGCCGTATAGATGTTACCGCCATAAAATGTCAGTGTGAAAAATCCGAAGAGACCAGTCAAAGCATTGTCTTCGTTCGCCATAGCGTCCGCAGTCGCCAGCCAGAACAGAGTCGTAATGAAAAATGCATAGGTTCCTTCCAGACGCCGGCCCGAGTAAAAGCTCCCGGAACCCGGCACGATGGCAGACATGGAACCTGCCAGCCATGGGGATTTAAAATCCGGATCGGGACGAGTTGACCACTCACGGGTGAAGTCCTGAATCAACTGCCCCTCTTCATCCAATAGCTGAACATCATTTAGTACTTGTATTCCCGACTCAACACCCTTACGCCGCAGACTGAAGGTGTTTAAACGGTTCTGATCAAGAAGAGCGATACCGTAGAGGGTCCTGAGGTGATTCTGCTGCACTCCATCCAACGGTTCATGCACAAGTTGTTTTTCCCAGAATCTGATCGCATCATCCATCTGCTCGCCAGCCATATACGACCTGCCAATCTGAAGATTGACCCCATCCGTCCTCTCGCTTTCGGGGAAAAAATGCAGGAGTCTCTGATACTCGGTCACCGCCCGGTAGTACTCCCCGTTGCGATACAGATGCGTGGCATAACGATAGAGCGCTTCGTCGTCAAGAACCAGCTCTGCAGAAAAAATCGATATTGGATTCAACAGCAGAAGACCCACCAGCAATATTTTTAACAGCCTATTATTGATGCGATTCATCAGCTGAATCAGCGGAAGGATTTTAGAAAACAAAGGAGAGACGTTTTGGTGCGAGCAGAGAGACTCGAACTCTCACGGCCAAAGCCACAGCCCCCTCAAGACTGCGTGTCTACCAGTTCCACCATGCTCGCGCTTTCGTGGATAAGCGTGTGTTAATAATAGAGTATTCTCCGATATGATTGATTTTGTGTCAAGCAGAAATATACCTGAATTTGCCTAAAAGCAACAACCAGTAATCTCTTTGAACACAATATTTCCGAGTATTGCCGCCCGTTAACCATCATGAAAAGGTCACCAGGCGATAATTGATTTATGTGGCTTACCCCCCCTTTTTGACCTTGACACGGCTCCAATAGGCCGATAACTTATAAATATAACGCTGAGTCCGCTCCGAAAATTGTTTTTCTGAACGAGCGGGTTTGGCCGGCGAGTGTGCAACAGATTGTTCCTCGTCGTTTCCAAAAAAAATTAGGCCCAGTTTAGTCGGGTTCCGTTTTT
>Ga0075122_10000209_pt1 | contig 48474 bp, 40 predicted proteins | sample AntAceMetag02UKB_FD_69790 | JGI IMG/M metagenome (GOLD analysis project Ga0075122, IMG submission 69790) | Saline lake microbial communities from Ace Lake, Antarctica - Antarctic Ace Lake Metagenome 02UKB | ecosystem: Environmental > Aquatic > Non-marine Saline and Alkaline > Saline | place... | reverse complement strand
TCCTGAGTTAATGTTGCGGGAACAACTTAACCAAGAGTATTAACATTGAGTCGACCAAATGGCAAAGCCCTTGGCCTCTGACCATCCCCATAGGGGATGGTTTTCTTTGTTAGAATAAACGGGCTTGTGAAAACCTTGGATATTCAAAAGAAGAACTTTTGCGAATGAATGTAGGAAATATTGATGTTAATGCTAAAAGCCATGGACATCGAAATAACTTTTGGAAAGACCTAACCACAAACCAATCAATTTCATTTGAAAGTTATAATAAAAGAAAAAACGGTGCCATTTTTCCAGTAGAGATCAAACTTGGTCTAATGGAGGATGAAGAGGACAAAACAATAATCTCAATTATTCGAGATATTACCGAGCGTAAGTCAGTAGAAGAAGCATTGATTCGGGCTAAAAGCGAACTAGAAAAAAAAGTTGATGAACGGACCACTGAATACAAAAAAGCAAAAGTAGAAGCAGAACTAGCAAACAAACTCAAAAGTGAGTTTCTGACAAATATCTCCCATGAGTTGCGGAACCCGATGCATCAAATACTTAGTTATTCGAAATATGGAGTCGATAAGATTGATAAACCAAAAGAAAAACTTTGGCACTATTTCAATCAAGCAAGAAAAGCGGCGGAAAGATTGATGGTGCTTTTAAACGATTTGTTGGATTTATCAAAGCTGGAATCGGGTAGAATGAATTACCAGTTTGAATATAACAACATTTTTCAGATTATTGATGAAGCTGTGTCAGAATTTAAACCTGCATTTGAGGAAAAAGAACTGTTTCTAAAATTCGATGATCCTATAGTATCAACAAGAGTATATTGTGATTATTATAAAATTGGTCAGGTCATGAGAAATTTATTATCAAATGCTATAAATTATACTACTGGAGGGAAGAACATAGAAATCAAATTAAAACACAGTGAACTGATAAAGGAAGATAGCTCCGTTTCCTCATTGCAAGTTTTAGTTTGCGATCAGGGTGTTGGTATTCCTGAAGAGGAAATAAACTTAATATTTGAAAAATTCACACAAAGCAGCAAGACTAAAACTGGTGCTGGCGGCACGGGTCTGGGATTGGCCATCAGTCAGGAAATCATCAAAGCGCACCATGGAAAAATCTGGGTGGAAAACAATCTTGATGGTGGAGCGACGTTTAGTTTTATTTTACCATATGAACAGAATGGGGAATAAAAACTACAGTGCATTGCACCACCATGCTACACAATCGATTCTTCACCTCGCTCAACCGATTTTGCACAAAATACTCATCCCTCTCTATCCCAATACCCAATGGCGCCTTTCAGTGCCGCATTGTCCTAATATTTTGGGAGAATTCGACAATAATCAGCACAGTATCAGGGCGAACTGAAAAACTCAATTCGAGTGATAGACGGAAATATTGGTTGTTTTTCGGCTGGAGGGTAGCTTAATTTAGGGTTTGCTATGGATTTACTTTTTTCACCTCACGGGATCTCTTAAGTCGGAAGACTGTTTTTGTTACGATAATTCTTATTGATCATCCTGCTTGAGAAATTCAACCGATTCATCAAGAATTTCCTTCAATCGCTTCAATTCCCTCTTCGTTGCTTCAAGGTAAATAACACCAACTTCAGATTTGTATAGGTGAGATTCATGAGCATTCTTGTATTTGATGGTCAGAAATCCTTTCCTGACCCTACATAGCGGTTTAATCGTGTATGTTGTTTCATTGACAGATGTTACCCAATAAAAGATTTCACCAGTACCTTCTGTCTGCAATTTGAGTATTTTCATGGTTCCTCATTGATGTTTTTTACATGGTAAGCACATGTTCCCTCTACATCAACAAAGAAAAGAGTCCTCCAATAGCGGTTATGGATTGAATTTGTTTGCAATTTAAAGTAAGTTGATTTATCGCACGTTCCATTACGATTAACGACAATCGTTTCATATAGCATTTAAAATGAATCAAGAAGCAGATCGGGAATTAACTTTATTGGCAGTACTGGTAGTTGTTCCTCTGACAATGTTTTTCGGCGCCAACGCAGTTGCTATTAGAGCAGGACTACCCAACATTGGCGTGTTTTATGGCGCGGGACTTCGTTTCGGACTGGCTTCGATTGTTGTGATAGTATGGGCCATCGTCACCCGTCGCTCATTGGCTATTACCATGAAGCAATTCCGGCAAGTATCAATTTTAGCGCTTATATTTGTCGTCCAGATTTCCCTGTTTTATTTTGGGTTGAGCAAATCATTTGCTTCCAGGGGAACATTGATCGTCAATTCGCAGCCGTTCTTCGTCCTTGTGCTGGCGCATTTTTTTATTCCTGGCGACCGGATTACGTTGAGAAGAGTAACCGGAATTATGTTGGCATTTCTAGGAATCGTCTTCGTCTTCTGGGAAGAGAAAGGCTTGGCGGAGGGATTTCGAATCGGCGACATCTTGATTTTAATATCGGCATTTATGTGGGGCATTAATGCGATCTACACCAAAAGCATTATAGCCGGATTCAAACCCTACCAAATTGCTCTATATCCAATGATCCTGGCCGTGCCTTTCTATTTTGTCGAAGGATTGATGTGGGATGGTGCGATGGTGATCACTTGGAATTTAACGACACTTCTTTCGTTGGGTTATCAAGTCCTCACCGCTTCTGTTGGATTCGTCATCTGGAACACCCTCTTGCAAAAATACGGAGCTGTGAGTCTTCATACCTTCATTTTCATCATACCGGTATCTGGTGTTCTATTCGGCGGTTTGATTCTAGGCGAACCGGTAACTTACAAAATCCTGATTGCCCTGGCATTTATCGCCGCAGGTCTCCTGGCAATACATCTGAAGCAGGATCGCTTCCCGCCGATCTTCCCTCTTAGCCGAAACGTTTAGAATATGAGGATTTCAAATCCTGTATTTTTAAGTAGCGCGACCGCTGTATTGATGGTGAACAAGACAATTTATAGCAACTATATATATTTGATTTTGGGATAGTTTAAAGGAGGAATTATGATCATTAAAGCATACCGAAGCATACTTTCAATATCTGCCATGTTGATTACGATCGTCTTTGCTGTAGGCGGCTATCAATTCGAGTTTTCTTCGTGCTGCCGCTTTAGGTGATACCGGTATTGTTAATCTGTCCAACAGCGCTCGCGAATGTGGAGTTGCGGTTTCTACGGTCCGGGACCAATATCAAATCCTGATTGACACAATGCGGGTTTTTTTTTTGCCGGCTTACACCCCCCCGCTCCAAACGTCGCACAGTTCAGGCACCCAAATTCTACTTTCGTGATTTGGGAGTCGTCAACCATCTGGCAAGACGCGGTTTAGTTGTCCCCGGATCGGAGTTGTTCGGCTATGTCTTTGAAAACTGGATTTTCCACGAACTGTCCGTTCACAGTATATACAGCGAACGATTCTATGATATCAGTTATTGGCAACTGACCACCGGAGTGGATGTGGATTTTATCCTTAATGGTGCTTATTAACTGTTCAGTTCGGAAAAATATCCAAGGGGTGGCTAAAAAATTAGGACTGAACGAGGTCGAAAAATGGCAGAAATAATTCCACCACTGAACCAACAAACACTTGGTCGGATGACCGCGGGCGAAAAGCGTTTGGCAAAACGTCTGCAGAATTTTTTGGAAGACGATTACCTGGTCTGGTATGATATCCCAGTCGGCAAGACCCGTCGTTATCCTGATTTCATTATTTTGCATCCTGCACGGGGTCTACTATTTTTGGAAGTGAAGGATTGGAAAAAGGACACGCTCAAGGAAATTAGAAAAACCGATGTCTCTTTATTGACTCACAATGGTTTGCTTACCAAGCCACATCCGTTGGAGCAGGCCAGACAATACACCTATAAAGTGGTGGATATGCTGTTACGGGATCCACAGTTGCAAGAGTGTAGCGGCGCGTACAAAGGTAATCTGATTATGCCCTATGGCTGGGGCGTGGTATTCACTAATATTTCCCGTCGGCAGATCGAAACGACGATACCCGAGGAAATGCGTGGCGCTTTATTGCCAGATCATCTGATCATCTACAAAGATGAAATGACTGAAAACGCAGATCCCGAGGCTTTTCAAGAACAGCTCTGGGGAATGTTCCATTATAATTTTGGTACGACCCTGACGCTCCCACAGATTGATCGAATTCGTTGGCATCTGTTTCCCGAGATTCGTATTGATGATGGGGGGCACGTAAATCAATTTCTGGAGGCTGATGATGATGGAGAGGCGCCCCCGCTTCAACAGATGCTACCGAACATCGTCAAGATTATGGATATCCAGCAGGAGCAGTTGGCGCGAAGTCTGGGAGAGGGACATCGAGTTATTCATGGGGTAGCTGGTTCCGGTAAGACGTTGATCCTGGGCTATCGCTGTCTGCATCTAACCCAGACAGTGAGTAAGCCCATCCTGGTGCTTTGCTTTAATGTGACGCTGGCCGCAAAACTACGGGCGTTTATCTCTGCCAGGGGGATTGGTACTCAAGTGCAGATTTATCATTTTCACGATTGGTGCAGTCAACAACTCAGAACATATCATGTGGATGTGTTGGAATCGGAGCGGCCAGTTTACGAGCGTGTGGTGGAGAGTGTCATAGCGGCGGTCGATAAGGGGCATATCCCCCAGGCACAGTACGGCGCACTGTTGATTGATGAGGGACACGACTTTGAAGCGCACTGGTTGAAGCTGGTGGTGCAGATGGTCGAACCCGAGACCAACTCTTTGTTATTGCTATATGATGATGCCCAGTCTATTTATAAAAAACAGGTAGGGCTTGGTTTTACACTTTCCAGTGTCGGTGTTCAAGCTCAAGGTCGGACAACCATCCTGCGCCTAAATTATCGCAACACTCGCGAGATTCTAACGGTAGCCTATAATTTTGCCCGTTGCTATATTGATCCACAAAATGCCGATGATGACCATATTCCGTTGATTGAGCCAGAGGCGGCAGGAAGTAATGGGCCTATACCGGAGATGCGCCAGTTCGCCAATCTGTCCGAAGAGATTAACTTTATTCTCAAGTGTATCCAGAAGTGGCATCATAAAGGGGTGGACTGGAGTGATATCGCACTGTTAACGACAGCCAAATATCAGGGCAAGGAGGTTGCCCGGCAATTAAAAATGTCTGATATCCCCCACACTTTGCTTGAGGACAAGGTGTCTAAAAGTGCTTACAATCCGGCTCTTGACCAGGTCACTCTTCTGACTATTCACAGCAGCAAGGGATTGGAGTTTCCTCGAGTGATCATGTTGGGGCTTGGACAGATGGGGGAAAAGAAAGAGCGTCAACAACAAGATGCTCGTCTGCTTTATGTCGGTATGACGCGGGCCCAGGATTGCCTGTTGATGACAACATCTCACGAAAGTGAGTTTTGCCGCCGGATACAGTCTGCTACATAATGTTATTACCACGCTTAACCATTGGAGAGAATAAGTGAATGGAAAAAGTAACCGGAACAGTTGAAGTTCATGTATGGGTATATTGTCCTGAATGCTGTGAAACAGTGGACTTAGAACAGATTGAAGACGATGAGTGTCGGCTTGGCGTTGCTTTATTCGGGGGAACAGAAAAACTCGCTCAATGGGACAATATTGGGGCTGCGAATGGAGAAAGCGCTTATTGATAAAGCGAAAGTATTTGCAGATACATCGGGTAAGTCATTATCCAAGGTAGTAGCAGATTATTTTGCCCTTTTGAATCAAGATAATATAAGTCCCTGGTTCAAGATCACCAAAAAGGTTTCATCATTAAAAGGGATCATGAAAAACCACTCCGTTAATGAAAAAGACTATAAAAAGCATCTTGAAGAAAAGTATTTATGAGAGTTTTGTTTGATACAAATGTTGTCTTGGATCTTGTTTTAGACCGGGAACCAGACGCAACAAACGCCGCTGCACTTTTTTCTATGGTTGAGGAAAAGCAGATATCTGGATTTCTTTGCGCGACTACGATTACAACTATTCACTATTTGGCCCACAAGACAATTGGACTCCAAAAAGCGAAAAAGGTTACAAAACAATTGCTCGAATTATTTGGAATAACTCCGGTTAACGATATTATTATTATCAATGCATATAATTCAGATTGGAAAGATTTTGAAGATGCCATTCTCCATCAGTCAGCTATTACTTGCGGGATGGATTCAATCGTAACGCGAAACACTAAAGATTACAAAAAATCTGAAATTTCTGTGCACTTACCTATAGACATGCTGTCAATTTTGTCATCTACTCAGAACGCTTAATTTATATAATCATAAATTTAAGGAAAAATCTCCGCATGCGATAAGACTCTATCCCACACAAGTCTCCCGCCTCCTGACATTCGTTTCCACCGACGCAATTTTCTGGCTTTTGGACTGATGGTTTATCTAAATTTTTTTTGGAAGAAGTAAATTCTTCACAAATAAAAACAGCGCATATGCTCGAACTCAATTGACCGTGTTTTCCGCCTCTGCTTAAAATGGAGCAAATGCTCGATATTAAGCAGAGGCGGAAAACCTTCCAGAACCAAATATCTAAAGGATAAACATGAGCTTAATCCAGATCGATGATACCGAATGTAAGAAAGATGGAATTTGTGTAATGGAATGCCCTGCATCGATTTTACAGCAAAAGGATAAAAAAAGTTCTCCTGAAATGGTTCCCGGGGGAGATCAAGTTTGCCTGGTATGTGGCCATTGTGTCTCTGTCTGCCCCCATGGGGCCTTGAATCATACCATAACAACTCGGGATGACTGTCCGCCCATTGAGGCCGATTTGGTTATTGATCAGCCGCAAGCCGCGCAATTTTTGAGGTCTCGCAGATCCATTCGTAATTTTAAGAAGAAACAAGTGGACAAAGATGAGATACAATTTTTAATCGATCATGCCCGTTATGCCCCAACAGGCAGTAACTCCCAGACTATCGCATGGTCTGTGAACACGGATCGAGATCAAATCCGGGAGATTGCTGATTTATCAATTGAGTGGATGAGGGAATTTGTAAAGTCAGGGGTAAGCGGCACGGGTGCTGTATCCTATTTCCCCATGATCATCGCGGCGTACGATAGCGGGATTGACACCATAACCCGCAACGCCCCTTGCCTGATTACCGCTTCAGCCCCCAAGAGCAATTTTAGTGGCATGGTGGACCTCACTCTTGCGCTCTCTTACCTTGAACTGATAGCAGTTCCGAGGGGGATCGGGACCTGTTGGGCCGGTCTGGTTAAGCGGGTTCTACACTCCTCTGAACCCGTCAAGAAACTGATCGGGTTGCCGGAATCCCACACTCACTTCTATCCAATGATGGTAGGCTATCCCAAATTTCGTTACCACCGCCTGCCGGAGAGAAAAAAGGCTGTTATCCGCTGGAATTAGCTCGCGAGCAGTTGAGGCGACACATTTTTCTGATAACGCTTAATCCATTTTATCATCCAGAACATCTCTCACAGTTTCGATCAGTTCTTCAAATTCAATTGGTATTGATAGTCTTTTCTTAATTCCGACAGATGCGATGGCCTCATCAATAAAGTTCCACACACTTATCTCGACCCAGACTCTTGAGCCATCCTTACATGGCTGCTCTGACTCGAAAATAACCGGTTTATTTGATTGGGCCGCCATGGCAAAAGCGTCTAATGCCTTTCACTCTCACGTAGCGCCTCTTCCGTCTTTAGAGAACATATTTATATTTATTGAATGATGCTGTTTTGAGTTTGACTGATAATTTTTTCCATGATATTTGTTTAATAAACAATAAGATTTCATGAATATTAGCGGTGAGACACTCAAATGTATCGAAGACAGCTAAATCTGCCTGAGAAACCAAAAACCAGTTTCTTCCTGTGGGGACCTCGTCAAACAGGAAAAACCACCCTTCTCAAGACGAAATACCCGGACTCATTCAGGATCGATCTATTAAAAACCGATGAGCTCATGCTGTATCTTCAACAACCCTCTCGGCTGCGGGAGCAGGTGACTCATTTGCCTCTAGACCAATTGATTGTTATCGATGAGGTTCAAAAAGCACCGATGCTGCTGGATGAGGTACATTACCTTATCCAAGAAGAAAATCGGCATTTTGTACTATGTGGGTCCAGTGCCAGGAAAGTCCGTCGAGGGCACGTAAATCTGCTGGGAGGTAGGGCTCTACGATATGAATTACTGGGGCTATCGGCGACAGAATTAGGGAAGGCTTTTGATCTGGAACGTTTAATTAATACCGGCCCGTTACCAAATCATTACGACCATGACAATCATAGTCTGGCATTGCGTAGCTATGTCGACGATTATTTACGGGAGGAAATTTTACAGGAAGGCTTGGTGAGAAACCTCCCCGTTTTTTCGAATTTCCTTCGTGCTGCCGCTTTAGGTGATACCGGTATTGTTAATCTGTCCAACATCGCTCGCGAATGTGGGGTTGCGATTTCTACTGTCCGGGACCATTATCAAATCCTGGTTGACACTATGCTGGGCTCTTTTTTACCGGCTTACACCCCCCGCCCCAAACGTCGCACGGTTCAGGCACCGAAATTCTACTTTCGTGATTTGGGAGTCGTCAACCATCTGGCAAGACGCGGTTTAGTTGTCCCCGGATCAGAGTTGTTCGGCTATGCCTTTGAAAACTGGATATTCCACGAACTGTCCGTTCACAGTAAATACAGCGAACAATTCTATGATATCAGTTATTGGCAACTAACCACCGGAGTGGAGGTGGATTTTATCCTTGATGATGCTCAGACAGCTATTGAAGTCAAAGGAAAAGAAAAAATAACAACCAACGACCTAAAGGGGTTGCGTCAATTCAAAAAGGAGTATCCTGAAGTAAAAAACAGGATTGTGGTTTGTATGGAGAAGCAGGTACGACGAAATGAAGAAGGGATTTGGATACTACCTCACCAGGAATTTTTGAACCGATTATGGAACGGTGAATGGACGTAGTTACCGGAAGAAATCCACTACTGATGTTTATTAACTGTTCGGTTCGGAAAAATATCCAAGGGTGACAAAAAAATAAGGACTGAACGAGGTTGAAAAATGGCAGAAATAATTCCACCACTGAACCAACAAACACTGGGTCGGATGTCGGCATGACGCGGGCTCAGGATTGCCTGTTGATGACAACATCTCACGAAAGTGAATTTTGCCGCCGGATACAGTCTGCTACATAGTCAATATTTTAACCACGCTTAACCATTGGAAAGAATTAGTGAATGGAAAAAGTAACCGGAACAGTTGAAGTTCATGTATGGGTATATTGTCCTGAATGCTTTGAAACAGTGGACTTAGACCAGATTGAAGACGATGAGTGTCGGCTTAGCGTTGCTTTATTCGGGGGAACAGAAAAACTCGCTCAATGGGACAATATTGGGGCTGTCTATAAATGTCCTGAATGTGGTAAAGAATTTGAGTTGGATAGCTTTGAAACATAGCTCATTTTTTTGAGTTTTCCAGCGAATAACGTCACTTTTAACCACACCAAAAAACATTAGATTAAAGGTGCTATGAAATAATGGTTATTAACATTAGTGCTACTCATTGTGCTGGCAGGATGCAGAAGAACTGAGTTTGATAGTTTTTATGATTGCGTTCTGGACAAAATGAAAGGGCACAATACCCTCTGTGCCAATGTGAGTAAGACACCATAGTGTTGCTTTGTTAGTGTAGAGCGTTTATTGATAACCCATGCAAGCACAGAAGGCCCCCCGTGCGAAGGTCTGCAATGAATGTGGTTCCAAACTCTCTTCAAATACTCCAGACCTTTCTCTCCTCGATGACAAAATAGACAAGATCCGGCGTTCCCTGGTCGAGCCGATGTATAGAGACTTTTGCAGCACTGGTTATTTGACAGTATGTCGCAGAGACTGGTAATTATGCAGCGCGGTAGATATGAATACGGACTATCCAACTAAAAGGAGAAAAAATGAATATATATCACGGATCAATCATAACTTGCGATAAAGACAATCACCAGTTCAATTATCTGGTAGAAGATAGAGGCAAGATCGTCTTTGTTGGGGATGAACTGCCAGCTGAATATGCTCACCAGCAGTCTATGATTGAATTGGGATCACGCTCTCTAATTCCTGCATTTGGAGACGCTCATCTTCATTTTTCCAGTTGGGCGTTGATAGCAGGGGAATATTTTGATGTGCGAACATCAAAAAACTTTAAAGATATGGCAGAGATTATTACCCGTTTCACGGCACAGAACAATAGCAATAAAATCGTTGTTGGTTTTGGCATATCAAGCCATAGTGTCGAGGAACAGCGTTTGATCACCCGCAAAGAACTGGATGAAATATATTCTGAAAAGCCACTCCTGATTGTTTGCTACGATGGCCATTCCCTGGTGGCAAACAGTAAACTGATTGATCTTTATCCTGAAAAAATCAGAACCCTTCGCGGTTTTAATGCTGATTCGGGACAACTGTTTAATGAATCCTATTACGAAGGTTTGGACTATATCACATCCAAAGTTTCTTTACCCAAATTGATTAAAAGCGTTATTGGTGGATACGACTTGCTGGCTAAAAATGGTGTCGGGTTAATTCATACAGTTGAAGGCATCGGATTCCCTGGAGATATGGATGTTACCCTGGTTAATATGATCGCTAAAGCCAGAGCTAAAAAAAATAACTATCAGACCCGAGTCTTTTTCCAAACCCTTGATGTCAAAAAAGTCATGAAGAGAAAGCTCCCCAGGATTGGAGGCTGTTTTGCCGCTGCCTTGGATGGCTGTTTTGGCGCATGCGATGCAGCGCTGGTAGAACCCTACACCCACGATCCGGAAAATAAAGGGATCCTGTTTTATGAAGATGATGAAGTGATTCGATTTGCCCGGGAGGCCAACCGTGAAGGTCTTCAAATTGAAATGCATGCCATCGGTGATGCTGCAATAAATCAAGCGATAGATGCCATCGAAAAAGCACTTGCTGACACACCCAGGGAGGACCACCGGCATACAATCATTCATGCCTGTCTTTTGAGCCAAGCAAACATAAGAAGGTGTGCAAAACTCGGCATCGGCATTACTTTGCAGCCCGGATTTTTGGGAACAAATCTGGAACCTATGGAATACCTGCAGAAAATACTCGGAGATAGGGTGAATACCAGCTCTGCCTTAAGAAGCATGGTGGATGCCGGGATTCATGTCAGCGGAGGATCAGATGCGCCAGTCACCCATCCAGATCCCATAGAAGGGATCTACTTCTCATGCAATCATCCCTATGACGATACCCAGTCATTGTCCATTCAGGAGGCCTTGAAGCTTTACACCTACGAAGTTGCCTGGACATCATTTGATGAAAAAGAGAGAGGCAGTCTTGAAACGGGTAAAATTGCCGATATGACCCTGCTAAACAAAAATCCGCTGGAAATGGATAAAACGGATCTCAAAACCTTGAAAGCAGAGCAACTCTATCTTAACGGTCAGCCATACAAGCCCGGAATGGGATTTGGAAGTATGTTATTCAACAGTCTAACAGCTAGTGGTATCAAAATTTGAAAATATCAAGTAAAAGAACTGGGGATTAAAAGATTCGTTTGAATGGTATTTCTCATGTCCGGTTGCAGCCAATATCCTTTTCGGGGTCAGACAGCAACGTGTTTCCTTTTCATTAACGGGAAACACTTGACTAATTTTTGAGCTGACTCTTAAAATACGATTCGAATGAATTAGATCAAAACAAGTGGAAAATCCATGAAATTATCTTTAAAAATAATCCTCATAGTCGGAATGATCGGATTGGTAGCTGTTTCCGTATCCGTAATCACGTTGTCATCAATAATTACATCCAAAAAAGTGTTACTCCGGCATTCGAACAATATCATGGAGAATATCGCCGAATACACCATCAGTAGATCGCATCTTCATTTGATTCCAGCCAAGGATGCAACCACTTTGACGCGTGGGTTGGCAAAAAGCAACGTTGTCAACAGCGATAACACAGATTCCTTGGTCAGCTATTTTTATGAGCAACTTGCAATACATCATCAGTTTTCAGCCATTTATTTCGGCAGCACAAAAGGCGAATTCATCATGGCATCCCGATATAATGAAAAAGTGAAAAATGGCTTTTTAACAAAGATAATTGAGGTTCAAAGCGATAAACGAACCGTAAAGATGATATGGAAAGACCAAAAATTGAATAACCTGTCTGAGGAGTTCATGAATGACGATGCCTACGACCCCAGAAAAAGGCCCTGGTTTAAAAAAGCTCAAACAAACAAGCACTTTATCTGGACCGATCCGTATATATTTTTTACGTCACAGAAACCCGGAATAACGTCAGCCAGCCCTGTTTTTAATACAGATGGAAAACTCTTAGGCGTTTTTGGTGTCGACATTGAAATTGATGAGATTTCTAATTTTCTTTCAAAATTGAAAATAGGTAAAAATGGTAAGGCCTTTATTGTAAGTCAGAGTGGCGACGTCATAGCGTTTCCCGATATCACAAAAATCAAACACTCCGATGAGGGAAGTCAAAAAATAAGACTTACAAAAATAGGAGAACTCGAAGATGAGATAAGTAGAAAAATCTATAGGTCATTTTTAAAGACGATAAAAACTTCAGATGTCAAAAAGCCGGTTTTTCTATCGATAACACATGAGAAAGAGAATTATCATGCGATGTTTTCCCCGTTCCAAAACACACAGTGGCCCTGGTTTATCGGCATATACATTCCAGAAGATGATTACCTTGGCGAAATCAAGGAAAACAGCGTCTTCAACATCTATATTTCCATTTTCATTGCTGTTATATTCAGTATCATTGGTCTGTTTATCGCCAGAAGCATTATTAAACCTGTCAATCGTTTGCAGAGAGCGGCTATTGCCGTAAAAAACAATGATCTAACAACTGAATTTGAGACTGATTCGTTGTACGCTGAAATCCAGGAAACAGCTGTATCGTTTGCCCAGATGAGAAGAACCTTAAAAAAAGAGCGGGATTTTCTTGAAGAAAAAGTGGCAGAAAGAACAGAAGATTACAAAGATGCAAAAGAAGAAGCAGATCGGGCAAATCAGCGGAAAAGCGAGTTTCTGGCAAATATATCTCATGAGTTGCGTTCCCCTTTGCATGGAATTTTGGGTTACTCAAAATTAGCCGTCGAAAGATCCGAAAAGCTGTCTAAAGAAAAATCACTTAAATATTTCGAAAACATTGTAAATGCTGGGAATAGACTGCTTTTATTAATAAACGATTTATTAGATCTTTCCAAACAGGAAGCAGGTCACGCCGAATACAACTTTATGCCATCGACCTTATCCAAACTGGTTCATGAGATTATTGATGAACTGGACGCTTTGATAAAAGAAAAAAATATTTCTGTTCATTATTCCAATCCTGATTTTGATGATCTCATATGGCTGGATTCAGATAAAATGCGACAAGTGATACGAAATCTAATGTCGAATGCAATAAAATTCTCTGACAACGGTGGTGAAATTGAAATTTCAATTGAGGGGGATAATAATACCCTGGTTTTTTCGATCGTAGATCATGGGATTGGCATACCGGACAAAGAATTGGAAGCGGTATTCGACAAGTTTGTACAGAGCAGTAAAACAAAAACATGGGCAGGCGGGACCGGTCTCGGGTTGTCTATTTGCCATCATATCATTTCAGATCACAACGGGAAAATCTGGGCTAAAAACAATCCTGGTGGAGGAGCGATTTTTAGATTTAAATTGCCCCGCGAGCAGAATATAAATTGACACCATTCAATCATAGCAGAGCCTCCTGGCAGAAAAGAAGCTTACATTCCCTGGGCAATTGAGTAGTAATCAATGGACTTTTCCTTGTTGCCCACTTTGAAGTACAGACCGCCAAGCTGGTCCGCAATATTTCTGATTCGGGACTGGTCTTTTGATTGCTTGATCTGGATGAAGAGCCATTCAAGATGAACAATGGCCTCTTCATTCATATCCGAAGTTAGACACATCTCCAGCAGCTGCTCATGAAGTTTTGCAGACTGATCGACATTGCCGGTCTTCTCAAAAAAAACGGCTGCTGAATGCAGATGGTCGTAAAACTTATGAAGATCATTGTCGGTTTGATAGATATCGGCCAGATTCAAATGGGTTTTAGCCAGAAGACTGTCGGAAATGGTTGGGTGGGGTATTTTTAAGACTTTTCGGAATGATACGGCTGCTTCCTTCCGCTTTTTGTTTTGAAACAGCAAATGACCATCGATCAGCCAAAGTTTTGCAATATCATTTTCATTGAGTTTTTTGAGATCGAATTCAGAATTGTTGATAATCGATCTGACCTTTTTAAACTCGCCTAAATCCAGCAGCAGCAGCGTGATGGTAATCAGATTCTGATATCGATCGGTGAAATTATTAATATCTTGATTCAGTTGAATCGCAGATGAAATCAGGCCAATGGCCTTTTCCCTCATATTCAACTTGATGTAGACAGAAGCAAGTTTCATCAACAATGCGGAGACCTGCGTCCAGTGTCTCTGCTTTTCCTCGTTTTTCAACAACCACTGATAGATACGAATTGAGTGTCTCTCCAAAGGCAGGTTTTCGAGTATATCCAGAACCAAGAAGATCACTTTTTGGATCTCGCTTTTTTTCCCCGCTCCCAGCACAAGTTCCATGCTGGTGCTGACGTTGGGATAAAACAGGGCCGGCATTAACCCCGGTAGACGGGAAAGCTTTCTGCCATACTGTAGATTTCGTTGCAATGGGTTTTCGATCTCTCCCAGACCTGCCAGCGTGTTGATACAGTACTGAAATCCACAGATGCGACTGGGGTGAGGGATCTTTATTCCCTGTAAAGTAGCAATTTGCCGTTTTAACAGCTCCCTTCCAAAACCGAGAAACTGCTTTTGGGAAATCAGCTCATACTGATCGATTATCAGGTAGAGGTTTATCGGGATCCAGACATGGGATGTTGAAAGATTTGTGCTAATGAGATGCAGTTGCTGCAGGTAATTGAGGTCTGCAGTAATGTTTTTGATTCCTAAGAGCTCTGTTAGATACGATTTGGAACAATTCACCCGCATCAAATACAGTGTCAGAAAAATTCGGAATCTCTGTGGAGAAAGTTCCGGAAGCACTGTATGGAGCGTTTTATTCCAGAGCTTTTTAAGAGGCCTTTCTTCCGTAAACAGGTCAATCAGCTGCTTGTTGCCGGAATGTTGAACAATTTTCAGCAGTGTCAGATTGCGCAGTTGCATCGGCAACGGATCTTTTACCAGATCGAACCACGGTTCGGGCAGATCGTCTTCGAACGCATCTAAAACCTCTCGGGCTGTGACGATATCTACCGATACGGTTACAACAGGCAACTTGGTTGCAGCTGAATCGTCAGATAAAAAGATAATCCGCCACCCTTCTTTTTGTTTCTTTTTCAGCCAGTCATCAAAAGATGCATCAACTCTTTCCGGGGGAAAATAGACCGCCAGAAACTTCGAGTCCAGCACCCCTTTTTTGGGGTAGGGATAGGTAATCCGATATTGATCAAAATAATCGCCCACATTTTTATGCCCGAAATAAAAGGGAAACAGATTTCCAAGAGGTGTAGCCGGCAACCGCTCCCGCTGCTTTTTGTGATACCCCCATCGTTGATAGTACAAAACAGACAGCTTCAAAGGGCTTTCAGCGGACAATCGTCGCAGAAACTCCTGCAGATATTCTTCTAACTGGACACCGGTGGACGACTGCAAATAAAGAATTTGACTGTTGTTCTCAGACGAAAGGTGCTTTGAGATTTTGGTGAAAACCTCCGAATTACCAGAAAAACGACGCGCATTCGCGATGAAAAGATCGGACGTTTTCCGACGCACATGTGGGGAATCATCTCCCTGACGGTAGAACCGAAACGGTGGCAACGGAGATTCGGTCCCCTGTTCCAGCAGCTTCTGGTTCAGGTGTAACTGGATCCAGGACCAATCCCAACTCAGCGGTAGACTAGTAAAGATGCTGTTGATCGCCTGTCGGTGCGCACGAAGAATGTTCTCTTCCCGGATCAGACCGACAATGAAGTTCTGGAAATACTCTTGAAAGCGATGTCTGGCGACTCTACCGTGAACACTGATGATATAAGGCACACCCAGATCAAAATACCGGTTCAGAGGGTCGAGCCCGGTGTGGCTATTTTTTTTCAGCAAACGGGAGGTCACCAGCATCAGAATGCGCAACCCGTTCGCCGCAGCTTCCTTCAAAGCAGGAGCCAGTTCGTTCTGATACCAGTCAGGCTCAGCCGTATTGTCATCCCCTTCGTTCAGAATCCAGGCTTTATCTGTTTCATGCCCCGAAAAAAGAAATATATTCGGATAGGTCCGTAAGTCTTTTAAGACAGATTCCCGACTGCTATTGCCGTTGACATGGAAATTTGCAAGGGAAGAACTACTGAATGAACCGGTTGCAAGTGCTTCCACATAATTAATAAACCGATTACCAGGAGCAATAGGTGGAATTGGCGCATAGGCTGTTAAACATGCCCTCAAGTTCTGTTGCGGCTCCCTGTTGAATTCAGGGATTTCTTTGACGTCGGAGGCATTTATGCGGACAACCCCCTGGGTCAATGCGAAAAAAGATGAGCCGTCATACAGAAGTTCCCAGGGAATATGGGAAATTTCCGGATCCATGGTGTAGATAAAGACGCCGCCCGCCTGATGTATTTGGGATTGATGGGTAACCGGTATGATCGCATTGTAGAGCACCTGTCCATAGCTGCGCAGCAAGGTAATCGCTTCTTGCCTCTCATCCCGGGTCGACTCGATCTGGATGGATTCGGACTGTCTGAGTAGTTGATATGCTCCAATCGCGGCCTTGCTCAGATTTTCCGCCGGCGCCTTGAAGGAAAACTCCAGTTTGTATTTCGATATGATAACTGTTTTTTTCGATACAAAAATAACCAGAGACATCCCTTAACACAGAAGAAGGTTATGATGACAGTCGTGTAGAAATCAACAAAATCTATTCATGGGTTTACTGGGCCCTGTCCAGTCTAAGAATTCGGTGGTTCTCCATTCTCCGGGTCAGATGCAGACCGTCAAAATACTCCAGTAAACCCACCGCATGCTTGCGGGATATCCCCAGCAAATCTTTAAATTCAAGGACGGTGAGGGTCTCGTTATCCGTAAAATGCCCCAGAAGCTTCTCTTTGATTTCGCCCAGAATATCCGGATGGTACCATAAATCATCCTTTGCACGGACGATCCATTTCTCCATCTGCCCGATCTTCAGCAGTTTTTCAATTTCAGACTGGTCCTCATCCAATTCGGCTGCCAGATTTACTAGTCCTGGTGGCTGGAATCCCTTTTTCAGCATCAGATCCAGGATAGTCGTTTTCAACTGCTTCTGCTTTTTATTTAATCCGCCTTGAAAATCGGCCAGATGATAGTTGCTGTCTGTTTGGGCAATGATCTTCTGCTTAACCGCCCAGTTCAGCAAATTGGTCACTTCCTGATGAACATACATCCGTCCCATTTTTCCGAAAAAATCCGAGCCCAAAGCGCCTACATTTTCAGGATTTTTCTTATGATACAGCTTCAGGCTCTTAGCAAAAAAGCCTGCGATACGCCGACAATGAAAATGGTGGAGGTATTTTTTCTTTTCGGCATTGATTGAAACAATATCCCCTCGGGCGGAAAGGACTTGCAGGGTTTTCTGAATGGTCTTGTTGGGACAATCCACCAGGGGAGGCAGTTGCTGCGCCTCAACACCTTTTGTGCTGGCCAGAAAGACAGTCTCCAAAATCCGAATGTTTGGATCTTCTGTCGCCAGTCCAGCCAGGGATTCTTTAAGCCTGTCGCGATTTCTCCGGCTGCGGTTCCCAAAGGGGGCAATAATCTTCCCACCAGCCATGGTTTCTACAGGAGATAAATTACGGACAATAAAACGGTCCGAAAAACGGCAACTGATAGGCTCCTCCAGCCGAATCTGCACATATTGTGGATCCGTGCTATTGGTATCAAACTCCTTGGAAACATAGACCCGACCGGTCACTTCCTGAGCCGAGCTGAAAAAACGTATTTTACTCCGGTTTTTCAATATCCCTGTTTGCTCCGGAATAATAGACATTTCAACCTCGATCACCTGGGTTTTAACCAGTTGCCCCAGGAAAGAGATCTGATTCCCTCGCTGAATTTCGTCTTTACGGATACCTGAAAGATTGATAGCGGAACGCTGACCTGCATAAACGGTTTCAGCAGCTTGCTGGTGCACCTGAAATCCTCTGATTTTCAACGGTTTTTCGTCAGGATAGAGAACCAGGGTATCCTTCAATGATGCCTGACCCGAAAGAACCGTCCCGGTCACTACCGTACCGAACCCCTTCAACGAAAAACTGCGATCCACCGGCAGACGAAACCCGTCTGTGCGAAACTCATCTGTCAGCAGATCTGCCTGCCGGGCGATCTCTGACCGCATAGCATCAAGGCCTTCTCCCGTGACCGTTGATGTTTTGATCATCGGCATCTTCTCCAGAAAAGTAGACTGTACGAGCTCCTGCGCTTCTTCCTCGACCAGTTCAACCATTTCCGGATCGGCCAGATCACAACGGGTGATCACCACGATACCCTGCTTGATGCCAAGCAGGTTGCAGATATGCAGATGCTCCTTTGTCTGGGGCATCACCCCACCGTCGGCTGCAATCACCAGAATCAGAATCTGAATACCACCAATGCCGGCGAGCATATTATGCACGAAGCGCTCATGCCCCGGGACATCCACAAAAGAAACCTCCAAAGCATCCTGCCAGATATAGTGTGCAAAACCCAGATCAATGGTAATTCCTCGTCTTTTTTCCTCTTCGAATCGGTCTGGGTCTGTTCCGGTCAGGGCCTTGACCAGAGACGATTTCCCATGGTCAATATGACCACTGGTTCCAATAACAATGTGTTTCAAAGGTCTGTTTTGAGAGAGTGTTTTAAAATTTCGGTGTCACTGCCTGACAGAATTGATCACTTTCCAGCAGCTGTTGTAGGTCTTGTTTTTCATTGGGTTATGAAACAAAAAGTTACCATTTTATTCAATTGATTTCCATTGTTTTGTTTTCAAATTGTCTGTTTTTCTGAACCGTGTCATAAGGCTCAAAGATGCTCAACTTGGATATTGAGTATTGATCTGCGGTCGGTGTACGCCAATACGGTAACTGAGGATGGAAAACAGGAAGGCTACTGGAAGAAGCATTGCTGTGAAAATGCTTCTTCCAGATATGAAAACTAAAAATCAAAAACAAACCCCAGCTGGGTCTGTTCTGTTGAGAATTGATAGTTTAAGGAGACGGCACCGGCAGGGTTAAAGAGTTCTATCCCAACCGCAGAGTCGCCACCTATCTGTGGGTCCTGATAGTGATACATGATTGAATCCGCAAACAGTTTGATTTCAGAAGTCAACAGAAACTTCGCACCGGCACTTATCGTCTGACTGTCCAGATAAAAATTGTACAGGAGCCCCAGATTTTCGAATTTACCAGTAACTGCCGCTATCAACGTTAGCGCATTGTATTTATCATTCCTGTCATCCACATTATCGGAGCTGTTGGTAAAATCGGTATTATCCTCATCCCATAAAAATCTCCTTTTTACACCAATCGCACTGCTGAAAGGAATATTACTGCCATCGGATAGTTGATACTTGATCGTTGCGTAGGCGGAGTGAAGACCTTGCTCTTTACTGGTATTGGGATCTTTTGTTTCGGCTCCATTTTTTTCAACAATCCCGTTGCCCTGAATTCCCAACTGGAGCACTTCGAACAATCGAACATCGTAGCGCATGCGAACCATTTGTATATCAACTTCGGCCAGGTGTTTCATCCAGAGTAAAACGCCCAGGGACTGAAGTTGTGGTATGATTTCGGCAGTGGGCGTAAAATAGATAAAACTGTCATTCTGTCCAGCCACAAAAGATTTGGGGGAAAAATCCATGCTGAAGGATTCAAATATCGACGATTTAGGTGCTGATGACTGTGTCACCACACGGGTTGTCTGATACGAAGTCGCACGGTCACGTTCAAATGCCAGCTGTACCTTGATATCAGAAATCTGTTCATGACGACTATTGACCAACTTCATCTGTGTCTGCAGATAATCCGATTTCAATCGCAAATCGACGAATAGGACCTGTGAGCTGTCTGCCCGATCAGCAAATTGCTTCAAAATCGCACTATTCCCATCAATCTGGTTATAGGTGAGACGATTCGTATCCATCACCTGCTGCACAATAATCGGATCAACGACCTCAAAAGACTTCAACAGTTCAAGAGACAGATCCTTTTTTAATTTAACCAGATTCGTCCGGTTTTTGACACTTTCACGATCTGGGATATTGTATACAATGGCAATACGCCTATTCAGTCCAGTCGTATTCGAAGAGGCCAGATCATTGTGCATTGTTTTTCTTATATCACTGAAATCATAAGCCAAAAGATCCGCCCCGGAAAGTAATAAAATTCCGGTTATAATCAGTCCGAAACAGTAAGCAACTTTCAAGTCTTTCCAGAACAGGTGTGAATTTTTTTTCATGGCCGTCTCCGAGTTTAGATAGAGTTATTCTTGTCAGAGCAATGTATCTTCTCAGGTAGGTAGAAGTCAAGTCACCAGTCACGCTATTACCTCTGAGAAAGAAGTCTTATTGGGATTTGGGCTAATTTTTTTTAATAATTCGACTTTATTCAGGTTCCCACCCTCTGGATCATCGGCGATAGGGAGAGGTAGGCTTAAAAAAGTGATTAGGTGCCAAAAGGTAAGAACGATATCGAAACAATTGAATTGGAATCAAAGAACCAACAGCACATCATGGGATTGTCTGGTTTCGGCAGCTGACAGGTAACGACAAACGGGCCTATAAAAAAGACTACAAGCGCCATTGAATGTTCACACTCCAGATGGCGGTATCCTTTAAATTCAGATTTCCGGTTTCCTTAAGGTCTTCATCGTAGACAAATATCTTCCGGTATACATTCACCCCATAGCTCAGGCCTATTTCTAGTCCGCTGAAAGGATTGATTCCCAATTCCATCCTGGTCGTCAGATTAAGAAATGACATCACAGAATTATTCCAGGGCGCTTCCTCGGTCAACCGATAACTGTCAGATTCAACAGATCCTTCAAACATCACATAGAAAAAATCGCTCAACCTGGCGAACATATAGCCGTAGGATGGCAAAACCATATCAAAGATCAAGTCGTCTGTAAGATACTTATACCCGAGCAGTGGGACGATCAGATCCGCAGAAATCCCCCCAACATGTGTTAAACCATATGACCAGCGACTCTTATCCTTCCGGTTCGGGGTGTACATCAATTGATTCGAAAATGAACGGTCATTGCCATCAACATCTTCCCAATCGCTGGCAATGGTTTCATCTCGACGGATCATCCATCTGGAGTCGCCAACATTGAAAAAAAACAGTAGACCACGCGTCGATAGTGCAAGTTCCTCCGGCATTTCCTCAGTTAAGATCGTTTGATCGGTTTCTGCCAGAGTAAATTCAGTAAAAGATTCATCAAAGGTAAATTTTTTCCGGTCCTCTTTGATATAGAATAACAATGTAACCGCTTCAAAGGGAAGAATGGGGAGAATGATCGAAGCATGTTCAACCTGTATAGACATCGCCCCATCCTGCTCATCTAAATCCGCTAAATCTGTCTGGTTTGTTGACAATTCCAGTGGATATTTTTGGGCAAAAAGTAACTCCGGCACTAAAAAGAAGCCCATGACGAAACAGACCAACACCATAAGGCTTTTAACATTTCTATAAAAAATCATATCTGGTTTAGTATAGTGTGCTGTTCTTTGATATTAAAGGTTTCATTGGCAACTGGTAGACACGTATAAATCCATTCTTCCCAGCTGTCCCACAACAAGTATTCTCAATTATACACATTCGGGATGCAACAATTGTGCGTTGCTGGATTTGGCTACTTAATAAAAATGAAATTTCAAACCTTTGTCAAGACGTATTCCAGTGTTAAAGCGGCGCATCTCTTCAGATTACATCAATGTCTCACCTAATTTTCCGATTCAAAGGTATATTATATGCATTTTAAAGAAAATGTTTATGACAGAAAAGGGAAAAGCTTCCATTTTTTCCCTTTTTAATTTCCAATCAGATTAAAAAGGTGAAAATGATTAGACGATTAACTTTAACGGCACTATTGTGCCTGGGTTACCTGACAGTCAATGCTCAAATCGTTACACCCCAGTTAAATCCAAGCATGGCTGCCAAAAGTCCGGCTGCCACTGGATGGCGGATGTTCAGTTCTGTAACACTAGGAGGCGCTACAGCCGAAGGAGATGTTACCCAAGAAAATACCGCAGGATCAATGGAAAACGCCGGATCTGCAACCTACTTCGCGGCAGCCAAAGGGGATGGAAGCAGTTCGCCTCTGCCGTCTCTTCAAGCTGTCTTGAAAAACGAAACCGTTGGCATGGAGATATTAGCGGATAGTGGCATAGGCGTTATGCAGGATGTCGATATGAATCTTGCTGTGCCAATGGACTCTGGGATCCCAGCTGTCGGCGATGTTGATGTAGATATTGTGACAAATGCTGATCAAGCAAACAAGGATTTGCGTGTCTATTTCTCCTATTTGGCTGCTGAAACTGTCTCCATTGGTGTTGGATATCGCCAAAATGTGTTTACTGAAACACTCGATCTTTATGGTAGTGTGCCCGCTCTTGGAAATATGGTTGCGGCCGACACCCTCCAGGAGAAAGAAGAAACAGAAACCGGGATCGCCTTGGTCGCTTCAGTTCGATTGGCTGACGTTTTATTTTTGGGTGCCGGATTGGAGAGCATGACCAAGGAAGGAACCAAAAAGCGTGACACGGAAACTGATTTATCCGGCAGTTACAGCGAACTTCCAACCACCGATTACGTCTCCAACAATTGGATGAACACTTATCTGGGGGCGTCTCTACTATTCGGCGATCCAGGAGACATGCAATTCCGAGCAGAATACTCATTCATCGTCACACCGGAATCTGATGAGAAAGCGAAAGACGGGAAACTGAGAAATTTCCAGAGAAAACGCACACTAACGTATACGACTCTAGATGTACTATTTGGTAATATTCTTTTGACCTATGAAAACAGGTTCTACAAATTTTCCAAAATATCAGCAGGCAGTTCAAACGATTCCAATACGGACCGAACAGACAGCATCACTTTAATGGGTGTTGGTTGGATAGCGCCTGAAGGATTGACTATTTCTTTCTATACCATTGATTACCAACGTACTGATGAAGATCTAGTCAAAAAAATAGGCTTCAACCCCAAAGGATTCGCAATATACAGTAGTTACCGTTTTTAGCTTCGTCTAATAAATATTTCTCATCACTTGCTTGAATAGACTCAGTATTCAAAGCTGGGATAATGTCAAGCAAGTGAAATCTTCCCTCCTGATCAATGAAAGGGTCAGCCCTAATCCCGGCAGTGTTAAATTTCTTTCGCTTTTTCTCTGCAGCTCACGGTTTTAGATACTTAAGGCTGTCGCTAGTTCTTGGGACTTCAGTAAATCCATGTTCAGATACTTCTGTGTTCCCCACTGTGTAGCAGATACGTGTCTCAACCTGGCAGCACACATATTTGTGGACCAATGAAGGCTGGCTGTATCTGGCCATCGTGATTGATTTGCATTCCCGAAAAGCAGTTGGCTGGGCCATACATAAACATATGAGCGTATCCTTGGTGAAAGAAGCCTTGGCCATGGCTTACTTTAGACAGCTTCCAGGTAAAGGGCTTATCCACCATTCAGATTGTGGCAGCCAATATACTGCCACAGAGTATCGGGCACGACTGCAACAATACGGCATGATCTACAATTCAAATGGGTTGACGATCGGACAAACATTCTCAGGAATGAAAACGGAAAGATTACGCATTATCAAAGCATTGTGCAGGAGATCACTAAACGTAAAAAAGTAGAAGCAGACCGACATTCAATTCTGCCATTTTGGTAATCAGGAATATGAATGATTTTGGGGAATAACAAGCAATTTTCCTGTGGAACTGGAGTAAACATGGAAATTAGGGAGGAAAAACTTTTTCCCTATGGGATTTAAGAATGAGACCACTATTGACGAAGTTTACTTGAAATCTTATAATTCAGAATAACTTGAATTTAATCATACCTTTGGGGCAGGGTGAGCGATGTAAGCACCGCAATTCCCGACCGACGGTGATGTCGTAATAACGGCAGAGCCCGTGACCGCTGATTGTAACCCGGATGATTTTCCATAGATTCCCGGAACAACAACCGAAGAGGTTGTTAACAACTAGCGCTGATTCAGTGAAAATCTGAAGCCGACGGTATAGTCCGGATGGGAAAAGGTAAAGGTGCGCTGTTCCTGATTGACTTGAACACCATCTGTCGGATTTTATCAGATACCGTAGCGCGACTCTTTTAAAAAGTGGGCTCTGCCACGCTTCTGAAAATTGTTTCCGTACTGACAAGCCCCGAATGTCCATTATTCCAGACATTCGGGGCTTTTTTTTTGAGCAGTGAGTCTCTATTTATGGACAAAACGACACCTCCCAACAAGCACTTGTTAGCTTCGAAATCTTCACCTGAAAACCAGACACCCACTGCGGCTCATCAATGGCTAAAGGCTCAGAGATGGGGATTGATCACATTGCCGGTAGGTATTGCCTTGTTTGTTGGATTGTGGCATCTGGTAGTACGCTGGGGTGATTATCCGGCATTTATTTTACCAGACCCTGGAAGCGTTTTTAATGAACTGAAATCGATTTCTCTCAGCGGCTTACTCTGGTTTCATGTCAAAGCCACGCTGACAGAGATGGCCGGGGGCTTGGCCTTAGGCTTAACCAGTGCAACCTTCCTTGGGTATGTGCTGGCCAAAAGCCCGCTTTGGGAACGGTTACTCGGACCCTACATTGTCGCATCCCAATCGGTTCCCGCTGTGGCGATTGCGCCGTTGTTGATCATCTGGTTCGGCACCGGAAAAACCAGCAAGGTGCTGATATGCGGGCTGGTGGTTTTCTTTCCGATTCTTGTGAATACCATTGTCGGAATTCGTTCCGTGGATGAAGGTCTCAAAACCCTGATGAGATCTTTGCTCGCCAGTAAATGGCAAACTTTTATCAAATTGGAAGTTCCTGCAGCATTGCCTGTATTACTGGGAGGTCTGAAAATCGGGGTTACCCTCTCGGTCATCGGGGCAGTGGTTGGCGAGTTTGTTGGGGCTGATCGTGGGCTGGGCTATCTACTAAACCTCGCCAAAGGGCTCTTTAACACACCACTGATGTTTGCGACCTTGATTGTGCTGACGGCAATCTCGCTGAGTCTTTACCTGCTCATTACCGGTTTGGAAAAATGGTTACTTTTCTGGAGAACGTAGTATCTGAAGGACAATTCACTGTTAATGAGGCCCTCAACGAAAGTGATTCATAACCACCGAGATGATAGGAAAAGGTATTAGGTATTAGGTATTAGGTATTAGGTATTAGGTTTTGGGTATTAGGTATTAGGTTTTGGGTATCAGCTGTTAGGCTTTGTTTGCGTCTGCTTTTTTCCAAGCGGAGCAAGCGGCGTTTACCTTAATTATTTAAATAGGAAGTAGATGAAAAAACAGATGAGATTCATTCAATTTATGCTATGCGGGGTACTCTGCATGGCGTTTGGAACTCCTACTCTGATAGCAACCAGCAAAACCGCCACACCACTACGAACTGTCAAATTTGGTGTGAGTTACATTCCCAATGTCCAGTTTGCTCCCTTGTATATCTCGCAACAAAAAGGGTTTTATGCAGAGGAAGGACTGGCAGTTGAGTTGCAGTACGGTTATGAGAGCGACTTTGTCACCCTGGCTGCTCAGGGGGTCAACGAATTTGCTGTTGCCAGCGGGGATCAGATCATACTGGCCCGTTCACAGGGAATCCCCATCACCTATATCATGAAGTGGTATCAACGTTATCCTGTTGGCTTAATGATCCCCACCTCAAAAAAAATCACCACGATCACGGGGCTGACAGGCAAACGCGTCGGATTACCTGGTTTTTTCGGAGCGACGTTTATTGGTTGGAAGGCGCTGCTGTATCGCTCGGAGTTAAACGAAAGAGAAGTGATCGTCAAGCAGATCGGTTTTAACCAGGCCACCGCTGTACAGCAGAATCTGGTGGATGCGGCCATGGTCTATATCGTTAACGAACCCATCCAGCTACGAGCAGCAGGGATTGGCGTTAATGTGATTGAGGTTTCCGATTCTATAGATCTGGTATCCAACGGTCTGGCTGTCGGAGATGAACTGATGAAGTCAGACCCGAATCTGGTTAAGCGAATGGTGCGAGCCACCCTGCGTGGATTGATCTACGCCGTGACCCATCCGGACGAGGCCTTTGCTATTTCACGCAAAGCGATACCCGAGATTACGGACAAGACAGCACCCATGCAACGTCAGGTTCTGAATGCGTCCCTTGAGCTGTGGAAGGCTGATAAATACGGAGTTTCCAACCGAAAATCCTGGCAGGAATCCGCGGATTTCATGCAGAAAACCGGACTTTTGAAAAAGCCGGTCGCCGTTGATGCACTTTTTACCAACCAATTTATTGAAAACCCCTAACCGGTTCCAAGCGTGACCGCTCCGATTTTACAAGCCCGCTCCCTGGTAAAGACTTATGACAGTGCTGAGGGCACTCTTCAGGCAGTAGATCATCTGGATTTTTCTGTATCTCCTGGAGAATTCCTCTGCATTGTCGGACCTTCGGGTTGTGGAAAAACGACCTTGTTGCAGATATTGGCAGGACTGGTCCCGGCGTCGGCGGGTCAAGTGCTGTTCGCTGGCAGACCACTGCTTGAACCTCACCGGGATATCAGCATGGTCTTTCAGAAACCGAACCTGATGCCTTGGCGCAACGTCATCGACAATGTCTTGCTGCCCATGCAGATCTTTGGTACTCCCCGGAAAGAAGCACTCGAGAAAGCACAGAGGATATTGGAGAAGGTGGGCCTGGCCCAATTTGCATCCGCTTATCCCAAAGCGTTATCGGGCGGAATGGAACAGCGTGTCGCCGTGGCTCGTGCCATGGTTCAGAAACCCCGGATTCTGCTGCTGGATGAGCCGTTCGGTTCCCTGGATGCACTGACCCGTGAAAAGCTCAATTTAGAACTATTACGACTGTGGCGTGACCAGAATATCACAGCCATCATGGTCACTCACAATATCCGTGAAGCCGCTCTGATGTCAGACCGGGTCCTGGTACTCAGCCCCCGACCCTCCAGAATTTCTGCCGAAATCCCCGTAACCCTCCCCCGACCCAGAACAGAAGAAGTTGAATATACTAAAGAATTTACAGATCTGACCTTCACCATCCGTAAAGCGATACACGATTGATGAAACATTAATCAGCGAAGTCAAGGCTGATATCCAATGCAGTGACTGAATGGGTCAATGCCCCTGACGAAATAATATCGACTCCCGTGCCTGCAATATTTTGGATGGTCTCCAGGGACACACCACCGGACGCCTCTGTCTGGGTGCGTCCATCAATCAAGCGCACGGCTTCTACCAGGGTTTCGGGATCCATATTGTCCAGAAGAATACAATCTGCCCCCGCTGCCACCACTTCGCTGATCTGTTCAAGCGTGTCTACCTCCACCTCTATCTGACTGGTGTGCGGCAATTGGTGCCTGAGACGTTCGATGGCATCGTGCAGAGAAATCCCCTCCTGCTTGAGGATAGCCAGATGATTGTCCTTCAGCATCACCGCATCGGAAAGTGAATAACGATGATTATGCCCGCCGCCCATACGAACCGCATACTTTTCAAGATAGCGAAGTCCGGGTGTGGTTTTGCGAGTGTCCGTAATTCTGACGGTAGCTGATTTTTTTCGCGCCTGACTGACATATTTCGACGTGAGCGTAGCGATCCCACTCATTCGCTGCAGAATATTGAGAGCCACCCGTTCCGCCATCAGGACTTTGCAGGTTCTGCCCCTCAGCCGCACCAGAATCTCCCTGTTTTTCCCGAAGGCACCATCTGAGAGCAAGGGTTCCCACTCGAGATCCGGTTCCAGATGTCTGAAGACTCTCTCCGCAACAGGCAAGCCTGCGACAATACCGTCCGCTTTCAACAGGATCACAAAATCGTGCTTCAAAATTGGATCGATAACCGTTTCAGATGTAACATCTCCCCAGGGGAGATCTTCGTCGAGTGCCATCTCGATAATTCGATCAACTATGCGAAAATCCATGCGTATCCATTGAAGTCGGGTTTATGTCATACGGACCGGCAAATTACCTGTCATCTTTCGTAACTATTCAAGCATGCTGTCGTTCCCACATCCTTGATTAAATACTTTGCAATATTCAAAAAAAACAGTCACTGAGTAATATCATGAAACTCTGTAATTGATCTATGACCCTATTCCTGAAAATTATAACTAGTCTTATGGGTTTTTAATCATTATGATGATGGGATGAAAAAAAATACCCCTTTGCATCCCATACAAAATGAAATTAAGCAAAAGATGAAAATTAAAAAAACAACCCAATTAAGACAGATGATTAACAGCGACCAGCTTGAATTTATCATGGAAGCCCATGATGGTCTGTCAGCTAAAATAGTCGAGGAGACCGGATTCAAGGGCATCTGGGGCAGCGGGCTTGCCATCTCAGCCTCTCTGGGAGTCCGAGACAACAACGAGGCCAGCTGGACACAAATATTGGATGTTGTTGAATATATGAGTGATGCCACGTCGATTCCAGTTCTACTGGATGGCGATACCGGTTACGGTAATTTCAATAACATGCGCCGTCTGGTCAAGAAACTCTGTCAACGGGGTGCCGGCGGGGTGTGTATCGAAGACAAAATCTTTCCCAAGACCAACAGTTTTTTAAGAGGCGATAAGCAGCCACTGGCAAATATTGAAGAGTTCAGCGGAAAGATAAAAGCAGGCAAGGACAGCCAGCTGGATGACGATTTTGTGATCGTGGCCCGGGTTGAGGCATTTATCGCAGGCTGGGGGCTAAAGGCAGCTCTCGAAAGAGCGGAAGCATACAGACAAGCGGGAGCAGATGCGATCCTGATGCACAGCAAACTGGCCAATAGCAGCGAAATCTTCTCCTTTCTGAAGGAGTGGGATAACCGTGCCCCCGTTGTGCTGGTGCCAACCAAATACTATACCACGCCAACCAATGATTTTCGAGAGCACAAGGTCTCAACAGTCATCTGGGCAAATCACCTCACCCGTGGAAAAATCGCCAAGATGCAGGAAGTCGCCAAACAGGTCTTTAAAGATGAAAATCTTCTCAGCGTCGAGGATATGATCGTCCCCGTCAAGGAAATCTTCAGATTGCAGGATGATCAGGAAATCGCTGAAGCGGAGAAGCGGTACCTCAGTCAGCAGGCAACAAATCCCTTTAAGGCTGTGGTACTGGCAGCAACCAGAGGAAAGGCCCTGGGGCATCTCACGGGTGATATTCCCAAAACGATGCTCAAAATCGGAAAAAAGAGCCTTCTTGAACGAATCGTCTCTCACCTGAACGAATATGATATCAAGAACATCACAGTCGTAGCAGGGTATAAGGCGGATGCGATTAACCTCCCTAATCTGAACGTCGTTGTTAATGAAGGTTATGAAAACACCGGCCAGCTGGTTTCCCTTTCCAAAGCGGCTGAGCAATTGGATGAATCCACGCTGATCATGTTTGGGGACATCCTGCTTAAAAAATACATTCTGCAGTTTGCCATTGAAGATCCGGCCGATGTCGTGATTATTGTTGACTCAAAAATTGATTTTGAAAGCACAATAGAGTCGGATTACGTGACAGCCACGGAACCGGATCGTCAGTCCTATTTCGCAGAAGAGAGCTATGTTGAGCAGATGGAGTTTACAACGCCGGACAAAAAACATGCAGGAGAGTTCATTGGGGTCATGAAACTATCTCCGGAAGCTGGACGGATAACACAGTCGTTCATTCAACAGCAGCAGCAGGAAGCGGAATTCGACACCAAGGATATCAGAGACCTGATTAACCATTTCATGCAACAAAACATTAAAGTTAAAATACAATACATCTCTGGACATTGGGTGGATGTGAACAGAATATCTGATTTGACCCTCGCTAATGAATTTTAGTCATGATTAAAGCCGACGATTTTTTAGACCTTTGTAAACATCATCAATTCGATCTGTTTTCAGGAACCCCCTGCTCATATTTAAAACCGCTGATCAATGCAGTAATCGACGACCCGGAGATCCAATATCTCTCCGCGACAAATGAAGGTGACGCTGTCGCCATGATTTGCGGGGCCTATCTGAATCAAAGAAAAGGGGTCGTCATGTTCCAGAACTCCGGTTTTGGAAACGCCGTCAATCCGTTGACATCACTCTCATTCCCGTTCAGATTTCCGTTCATCATGATCGTCACTCACCGTGGACAACCCGGTGGTCCAGCGGATGAGCCACAACACGAACTGATGGGTGAAGTCACAGAAGATCTTCTCGATACGCTGAAAATCAGCTGGGAGCACTTCCCGGACGATGTAACCTCACTGAACGAAGCCTTTCAAAGGGCCCTCGACCACATGGAGAAAACCGAGCAACCGTACGCTTTTGTACTTCGCAAGGGAACCATTGAAGCTCAAGCATTGCAGGCACCGACTCCCGAACTGCCCTTGAGTGAGAAGTCTTACCACTTTGTGGATACCATTCAAAAAACATACAACCATCGTTTAACCCGCACTGAAGCCCTGGAAACGGTTTTGAAATCGAAAAAGCAGGATGACATCCTGATTGCCACTACCGGAAAAACAGGCAGAGAATTGTATACACTTGCAGATACACCGGATCATCTCTACATGGTAGGCTCCATGGGTTGTGCTTCATCGTTTGCACTTGGAGCGGCCATCTGCACTCCTGAAAAGCGCTGGGTGATAATCGATGGCGATGCCGCAGCCTTGATGCACATGGGAAACTTTGCCTCAGCAGGACATTTTCAGCCCCCCAACTATCTGCATATCCTGCTTGATAATGAGATCAACGATTCTACCGGCGGCCAGAGTACTGTAAGCCCTAACGTCTCATTCTCTGCCGTAGCACAGGCATGCGGGTACCGCCATGTGTTTGCCACCGACAGCGGAAAAGAACTGGAAACCATCTTGAACAGCCTGGACAAAGACAGCGGCCCTGTTCTAATTCATTTCCGAATTCGTAAAGGCTCTCCCGACGATCTGGGACGACCTAAAATCAAACCTTACGAAGTTAAAACAAGACTGATGAACCATCTGCAAGGAAAGCAGAGTTAAGTGATATCAGAACAGATAACCATATAATGACCATTACAAAAAAAGACATAAAAACAGCTGTAATCCTGGCAGCGGGTATGGGAAGCCGGCTACGGAAAGTAATTGACGATAGGCCCAAAGGTCTGCTGGTGATTGACGAAAAAGAGATTATCAAGCGTTCCCTGGACAGCCTGCTGAGCAACGGCATCTCCGACATCGTCATGGTGTTGGGATATTTGAGGGAAAAGTACATTGAGGCGCTAAAAACAGAGTATCCACAGATTAAATATGTGCAGAACCCCGATTATACCTCCACCGGCAGCATGCATTCCCTGTTTTTAGCCAGAGAACATCTCACAGAAGGTTTTCTTCTGCTGGAATCGGACCTGCTTTATGAAGACCGCTGCATATCATCCCTGATAGAAGACGATAGCGATGAGGCCATTTTGATATCCGGAACGACTCACTCTGGTGATGAAGTGTACGTTCACGGTGAAGCGGATCTGATTAAACGAATTGCCAAAGAAAAAGATCCGGACCTGATCAGCCAGGGAGAACTTGTAGGCATCTCAAAAATCTCAATCGCACTCTATCAACAAATGTGTGACCACTACAGTGTGATTCCATTTCCGTCTGACTACCACTATGAGGATTGTCTTTCAGACCTTTCAGCCCAGCTAGCGATCCGCTATCTGAAGGTTGAAGATATTGTCTGGACGGAGATCGACGATCCATCACACTATCAGAGAGCAATTGAACAGATTTACCCTAGAATCTGCGCAAAAAAAGGCCTTTCTGAAACAAGCACCGTCTAGACAGCTACTGAAGACGGATTCCCATGAATAATTTCGGGAGCAGCCCATAAAATATGCTTTTAGTTACTGTATTCATAAGGTAAATAAATAAACATATTGACCGGGCGGTCGAATAGTGATCAAATAAATGATTAACAGAAAATATTAGCTGCGCGTTAGCAAACCCAAATCAACAAACGTTAAGGAAAAAATACCATGGAAGTAAAAGTGATTAACAATCAGATTGAAAGATCAATGCGGGAACTGAAAAGGATGTTAATCAGAGAAGGCGTATTTAAGGAAACAAAGAAACGCAGATACTATTTCAAACCCAGCATCAAGAGCAAGATGAAACGTGAAGATGCTGAAAAGACAAGACACAAGGACCGGAAAAGAGCAAGAGCCCGCGCGAGAGCAATCCTCTAGGGATACCTCACCACCAGTTCAAGTACGGCACCATGACTAGAAAGTGCCGACACCATCTTCTACCCCGACAGTTACACCCCGAGCCAAACACCGGTTAGTCAAAAGGATTGAGCCGTTGTCTGTATTTTACCTTCAACGTTTCGATTGAGCTTAAATCAGCCGCAGTCAATTGCAGTGTACCCGTTTGCGCAGCAAAAGTTCGCGCATACTCTTCAGTGAGTACCGCACAGATCTCATCGACATCCGGAACGATCTGCAAATGTTCCTTAAAGGTTGTAATGCGTTCTTCAAGCGATGTTGCCCACAACGGTATCCGCCATATTTTTTTCCACAGATCCCAGTCAATATCCAACAGGATTGAGCCATGCTGGAAAAAACGATTTTTCCGTCGAAATTGCGAACTACCAACGATTTTTTTACTTCCAATTGTCAATTCGTAGGCAGAGACCTCTCTGAAACAGATTGAGGAATCAGATGATTCTTGTTTATCAGGCATCATCTCAGGGTGCAGCTTGAGTCTGGCAAAAGCATTGGCAAGAGGCAGACTGATCTGACGATATGTTTCCTTAATGGATGGCGGGAACCAGTTTATATCAGAGGCAATCGCATAGGTTAACTCATACTGGTGTAATACTGTTTTGCCACCCGAAAGACGTCTGATACCCTGGATCCCTGCTGAACGACAGAAATCCAAATCCATGTCATCAGTCATTCGATTAAGCCTCCCGAAAGAAAGTATCGGGGTTTCCCATCCATAAAATCTCAGGATGGTACCCGGTAGGGAGAGCAGGTATTCGTCTATGGCCATGTTCGTAACCGCATCCTGAACGGTGTAAGGCATAACCTGAATATTTGGGATATGAATAGTACTCATTCTGTTTGATGCCTCATTTCACTATTTGTTTGCCGTCTATTTAAAGATCGAACCGTTTGCTTGTGCGATTTAAGCAGATCATGTTAGAATTGCCTGAAGGGCTTAAGCCTACTATTGTAGTGTATGTCGTTTTGCATACCGATTCAATTGCTTTTCGATCTTGCTGCACCAGAAGGTGCAATTTTTCGTTTAATTTCTGTTAGATACGTATTATGACTGTTGTTCCCCACACACCTGTTACACACCAGCGAAAACCAGACTGGATCAGATCGAAACTTCCAGCAGCAGGAAACCTGGTGCAGAAGTTTCAGGACCGACTCCAGACACCTCTGGCAACGGTTTGTCAAGAGGCAAACTGCCCGAATCAGGGAGAATGTTGGAATTCAGGCACGGCCACATTTATGCTGATGGGAGATTTCTGTACCCGGGCCTGCCGTTTTTGTGCGGTGAAAACAGCCAAAACTCCGCCACCTTTGGACGATAAAGAGGCGGACAAACTAGTGACATCTTTGGAAAACCTGAAATTGAAATATGTCGTACTGACGACGGTTGACAGGGATGATCTTGAAGATCAGGGTGCCGCTCATATCGGTCATTGTATTGAAACAATCAGAAAGCGCTTACCGGAGATCATCGTCGAAATTCTGATACCGGACTTTCAAGGTCAGGAGCGAGCCCTACGGACGGTTATCCAATCCGGCCCCCACGTTATCGGTCATAATCTGGAGTGTACCCGCAACCTGACCCGAACCGTCAGGGACCCCAGAGCGGGGTATGACCAGTCACTAGCTGTTTTGGAAAAAATTAAATTGCTTTCCTCGAGCATTTACACCAAATCGTCACTGATGTTGGGATTTGGGGAAACCGAAGCGGAAGTTCTGGAAGCGATGCAGGATTTGCGGTCAGTCAAGACTGACTTTCTGACTCTAGGGCAATATCTGCAACCGAATCAAACTAAACTACCGGTACACGAATATATCCCTCCTGAAAAATTTGAGTGGTTCAAGGAAAAAGGACTGGCGCTGGGTTTTGGCTATGTGGCCAGCGGACCTCTCGTGCGCAGCTCATACAAGGCTGCGGAGCACTTCATTTCGGCTCAAATAGGCCAGGACAAAGAAGAATAGGACCGTTTAACAACAGTGAGGATGCATGATTAAACTGCTGCCTGCCTGGTGTTTCAACTGCCGAGTGTTTATCACCAGACCCCGTGGTTCCCCTTCTCACTATCTCTGCTCCGCCTGTTACGGGAAACTGCCTGCCATTGAGCACCCCACCTGCGACCATTGCGGCCTGGAGCATTGGACCAGCAGTTGTCGCCATCAATGGGCGAAAAAGATCGAAAGCTTCCATTCTATCTTTTATTATCAGGACCCGATCCATAGCTGGATCATCAATCTCAAATATTCAGCGGGACTTTTCGCCGGCCGGATTCTGAGAGATTTTGTCAGTACATGGTTCACGGAAAACGCTGCATCATTGCAAAGTCTGGATGCAGTGCTGCCGGTACCGGTACACCATCTTCGGCTAAGGCAGCGCGGATTCAATCAGACCACCTTCCTCCTGAAGTCCCAACGAGTGCTGCCGTTAAAAACCGGCTGGCTGAAGAAGCAGCGTTTTACATCCCAGCAGGCTGGTCTGACAGGACTCGAACGCCGAGAAAATATCCAGGGATCTTTTCGAGCATCTCCCCGCCTTCATTCAAAAAATGTGCTCCTGTTTGATGATGTCTGCACCACCGGCCAGACGCTGGGCGAAATCTGCTCCTGCCTGAAAAAGGTGGGTGTTGGGCAGATTCATGTTCTGACCCTGAGTCGCAGTATGTAGCCTCTCACTCTTTTTCTATTCCTGGTAACGCATCAACTCGATGTTGTGATAGAAGTAATAGAGGATTTCATGATATTTATCGCCATTTTCTGCCATCTCTTTAGCCGACCATTGGCTGAGTCCCACTCCGTGGCCGTTTCCCTGACCTTTAAAGCGAAAACCGCCGGGAACGCGAGTGATATCGAACAAGAGGCTCTGAATCTTCTTATAACCACTCGCTTTTCGAAACGCATACCCGGAAAGCTTAGCGTCAGTTTCCCCGAAGAAGGTCAGTTCAAACACTCGATTGGATGAGGTCCGTTTGCTGATATTGATATCCCCAACTTCACCGCTGCGGAGGCCGGCTTTTTTTAGAATTCTGCCTATTTCCCGATCAGGAATAACCGTTTCCCAATAATAGCGTGGATCGCGATTGCCATAGGGAACGGATCTGACTTTCAGATATGGCAACTTTGTCTGCCAGATTCTGCCGGGATCCTCAGTCATACCGCCACAGTTCGAATGATAGAATGTTTGAGCAAGTCGTCCTTGGTAACCAACAACGATACCATATGTGGCACGAATAGCTGCTCGTCCTCTTTCATCTGCAACGTCTGTCCCTTTGTACACCTGATCATAATGATCCGATGACAAGTACCAGGGATATTGCAGACGCTTTTTCCGCTTGAACAAGGCAAATGTTCTGGAGATCACCGCTTGGGCTTTGACCACTTCCATGTGCCATTTTGTACTTATTTCCGCATTCAGAACACCTTCCAGATAAGACTCTGTCGGAATATGATTAATCAAGCGCAATCCCCTCGCCATAGGCCTGATTTCAAAATCCCCAAGATATCTTCTCGAACTCCTTTTATTTATTTCCTGAACCCTCGTTTTTCCCCGAGCAGTGATGTTGATGTTACCTTTGACGGTCAGCTTATTATTAATCAACAAGTGGGTTTGGTCGCGAGGCGAGATACGGACGGTCTTAGCTGTTCCCAGACCTTTTCCGTTGTGGCTGACACGAAGACCGCCTGAATTTGAGAGCTGAACACCAGCAGAAGAGTTGAAAAGCAGTACTTTTAGAATGGGGTTCCGGTATTCCGCCTGCAAAGTTTGGGAAAAGGCTGTGGCAAGAATGAGCGTAAAACATTGAATAATGAACCAGGCAAAAACCGAAATCCATTGTTGTCTATTGCTAAAATCGATCAAGGGGTTTTCCTTATGGTGACTATTTTATGATGACCGGAGATCTGCACACCCTCTTTCAAGTCGATGGACCAGTTCCCCCGCTTGGAATTGATCTGTTCGAAAATCAATTCAACATTGGCACGATTAATTTCTGTCTGCCCATGATAAATCAGATACCGATGAATCAGCTCACATGCAAATAAGGGTGGGTAAGATACTACTATACTGTACTGCAGCGAATCACACTGGTAATGTTTCTCTGGGACCTGTTCTTGAAAAAACGCTTTTAAAAGACGGGCATCATGATCGAGAGCCAATAGTTTTTCTTCAAGTTTACCCCCGGCACAATCCTGCATCAGCGGCATTAATTGGTTACGAATCAGATTACGGGTATAATCACTCTCGGAATTAGATGCATCTTCACACCAATCCTGTTTGATCTCATTTAGATATTTTTCAAGATCTCGTTTAGGTGTGTGGATCAGGGGCCGGATATAGGGATAACGTTCCATCTGGATAGGATTCAAAGAAAAAAGAGACCCCCCCCTCAGCATTCGCCAAATCTGTGTTTCAACCAGATCGTTCAGGTGATGACCCAGGGCAATTTTATCGAAGCCGAGCTCCAGCATTAACCGATTCAGATTTTCATATCGCCATTGCCGCGCTTTACTTTGCATGCCCTTCTGGCCACAGAATTCCTTTGTCTTGAGAATTGTGACCGGAATATGCTTTTTTAGGGAAAAATCGCGAATAAACGCTGCTTCATGCTCGCTTTCTGATCGTAGACCATGGTTGAAATGCACCCAGTGGAAATCCAGATCTATTTTTTCTCGAAAATCTGATAGCAGGCAGCACAAACTCATGGAATCAATCCCACCACTGAGACTGACAATAATTTTGTCGCCGTGCTGGATTGACCCTTCAGTGATACACGTCTTATAGATTTGATAGCTAAAGCGCTTCATATAATAATTGGAATCCGGACTTTCTGTACCCGGTTCTTGATGTTTATTAACACACACAATTCAGACTATTCTTATCCTCGGCGTCAACTCTATCATTTTTAAAACAATTCGGGCAATTTGAGGGCGGGGAGTCTGGAGATAAATACCAGTAACTACATGTAAATATTATTATATTTTAAACCACTTCAAAAAAATCCCACTTATGAATTGCTATGTCATGATAAAAAATTCAATGTGATTGAATCAGTACACCTTCATCACTACTTATACGCCCAATTAGGCCCTTTTCTGAACAAATAGTAATTGATGTTTATTTTTGATTGTGATAATTTTAAAACACGATAACTACGACAGCAATTATGGATATCACTTAGCTTGCAGATGCTAGATACACAAATCAGAGCAGATAGGACAGGTTGCAGGCAAATCATGTCGGGGCTAAAATAATCTACAAGAGATGAAGACGCATTCTGAAATAAAAATTCTGGTCATTGATGACGAACCGTTCATTCGCGAGAGTTTAGTAGGCTTTTTGGAAGATTGCGATTACGTGGTCTCCTCGGCTGAAAGTGCAGAACAGGCTCTGAACTTGTTGCGGGAAACCCCGTATGATGTTGCCATAGTGGATTTACGCTTGCCCGGTATGAACGGGGATGTATTCATCCAGGAAATCAATCGTCTGGCTCCTAAGATCCGTTTTTTAATCCATACCGGGTCTGTTGACTATCGATTGTCAAAAAAACTTCTTGAAATTGGGGTTCTCCCTGATCATGTATTTTACAAACCCCAGCACGATTTGATGCTTTTTGTGAATAAAATTGAAGACCTGTTCAAAGACTAAGCATCTCTGTCGCAGCATCCTCTTGTTTTCCCCGGAATAAATTCAGATTTCCTGGTCAATTCATCCACAATATCAGCACGAGCTCGTCGATCACCTGGTTCACCCGCTTTTAAGTTATACAATTAGCTATCTATCTGAAGTCAACGACCGCCCTCGGAAGACGGCCGTGGCTGGCCGTCGAGAATGAGAAATTAAGCGACAGCGATATTGAATACTCACAGAATTTGAATATTTTTAGTTCCCTTTGAATTCAGGAGGCCGCTTTTCCAGGAATGCAGCAAATGCCTCGTTCAGATCATCGGACATGACAGCGGCTGCATTTTTTTGTGCCACATACTCCAACCCCTGATAAACGCCATGGTCACGACTGTAGTTCATGACATCCTTGACACCTTGCACCGTTAGTGGAGCACAAGCCGCGATTTCCTGAGCAATTTCATCCGCCTGCCGGTAGAGATCTTCCTGCGTCTCGCACATGTGGGTAATAAAGCCCATCTTCAAAGCCTCTTCAGCCGTAAAATCTCGTCCGGTCAGCGCCAGTTCTCGATACCAGCCCTGTCCGATAATATGGGGCAGGCGTTGCAAGGTTCCCACATCAGCAATGATAGCGATTTTCGTCTCCTTAATACTGAAAATCGTATTTTTGTGGGCCAGACGAATATCACAGGCACTCAGCAGGTCGATGCCCCCACCGATACAAAAACCGTGAGCAGCTGCTATAACAGGTTTACGGCATTTCTCGATCCAACTGAATCCGTCCTGGAGTTCCAGAATCCGACACCGCAGCTTTTCCCGTGCCGCAGCGCCGGTCCCGTCACCAATCAGCATTTCAGCGGCTTCTTTCAGGTCCAGACCCGCAGTGAAATTTTTACCCTCGGCCTTAATGACAACGACATATACAGATGGATCCTTGTTGAATTGCTTGAACAGCTCTGCCATCTCATCGAAAAAAGAACTTAACATCGCATTATGTTTCTGAGGGCGGTCTAGAATCAAATAGGCGATATGCCCTTTCTGTTCAACTCTGATGGATTCACTTTTAACCATTTTTACCCCCTTGTATCATCTCTTCAATAATTTCACGGGCAGTTGGTATATTGTGGATCAGCCCGATCACTTCACCCGCAGGTAAAATACCCGCTTCCAGATCTCCTTTTACCCAGGAGTCTTCAGTACCGGCTTCCGAAAACCCCTGCTGAATCAGCGAAGGATCTTCCGAAATTCTTTTAGCCAACGGGGTGTTCATGGCACGCACCTGAAAACCGCCCAGATTCAACAGGCTCGTATCCGTTTCCGAATATTCGACAAGAGCCGCTTTATAATTCCCATGGGCAATGCACTCTTTGGAAGCAATAAATCGGGTTCCAACCTGAACACCACTCGCTCCCAAGGCCAGGGCGGCTTTATAACCTCTTGAATCACCAATCCCGCCTGCTGCAATGACTGGAATCTCGACTGCATCAACAATTGACGGAACCAGGACCATGGTGGATGACCCTTTAAATCCCTGAAGCCCCCCTGATTCAGAACCTTCGGCGATGATCGCATCCACACCGAGGGCTTCCGATTTGACAGCCACAGAGACAGAAGGCACTACTGGAATGACATTCATCCCGTATGATTTCAAAATCGGAAACAACGCCTTGGGCGACCCTCCAGATATCGTGACTGTTTGAACCCCGGCTTCAGCCAACAGTTCAGCGAACTTTTGGCTCAGCGGATTCATGACCTGAAGATTGGCGCCAAAGGGCTGGTGAGTCAGTTTCTGGGTCTCCTTCACCTGCTGATGCAGCGTATCAACATCCGCTGCAAAGGCCGTCGCCAACGTCCCGAATCCACCCGCCTCTGAAACTGCTGCGACGAATTCGGGGTTACAGATAACCCCCATCGCACCTTGAATGATCGGGTACTTGCAGCCAAGAATCTCACATAATGATTTCATAATGCACTCCCTGATTAATTAGAAATCCAACTTTCCCAGTTGGGAAATTTACTCCATAGCCTGTCATCCCGGCCTTGAGCCGGGATCCAGTAAAGATATTCCCAACCGTTTTGCGACCTCAATCCCTCAAAAGTGTACACTTTATATTTCACTAGATTCCTGCTTTCGCAGGAATGACAAGAGATAAGACTTTCGTCTGAGAGTCATTTCCATTACTGGGAAAGTTGAGTTAGAAAATAAAAAAATCTCCCGTTTAAACTATCTTGCGCTCCACTGGTTCAAAGGTATATTTTAAATAAATACCGTAGCACTGTTCCGGAACCGAGTGGATGATGATCCACTCGGTGTAACGGGTACTGAATCATTACTAAAGTCTTACATAAAATTGACCTGGGTGACCGTCTCCCGCTGATTAATGATCTTGTTCAGTTCATCCTTGATGGACTGATCTCTGATCGGTTCATAGGCGGTTTGATCGAAGCCGTCTGTGTTCTGACGATCTTTCCAGTTCAAAATAAAGCCCTGGATCAATGCGTACCCGCAGCCACCAACCCCACAACAGGAAGTGTCCACCACAGAATAACCTGTCAGATACAGAATCTCCCGTCCATGAAACGGCAGGCGCACCTCACTGGTCACCACATAATGACCACTGATTGCGGTTTGCTCTTCGTTCAACGCAGAGTGCGTATAAATTTCCGGTAATCTCTCTTTCATCACATCCTCAATTCTATAGCCCCATCGATTGGGCGATTATCGTTTTCATAATTTCCGTTGTTCCGGCAAAGATGGTCACAATACGCAGGTCCCTGAAATCCCGGACCAGAAGATTGTCTTCCAGCGTCCCATGTTCGCCGAAAAGATCCAGCGCCCGATCCACCATCAGGTTAACCATCTCCGAGCTTGCATATTTGGACATCATGGTTTCCGCAATCACATGCTCACCCGCCATGTGACCCATAATCAGGTTGTCCAGAAAGATCCGGTTCATTTTCACATCGGTGGCCATCTCCGCCAATGTAAACTTGATAGATTGCAGTTTGCTCATCGGTTTGCCGTTAATCTCGGTCTCTTTGGCGAAGGCAACACTTTTCTCCAGGATCAGCTCTGATGCAGCCACATTACCGATGGCAGACATAAGTCTTTCCTGCTGAAGCTTCTGCATCAGCATCATAAACCCATCCCCCTTTTTGCCCAGGATATTGGTTTTGGGTATCCGACAGTCTGAAAAAAAGAGTTCGGCCGTGTCCTGGCTATGCATCCCCATTTTCTCAAGGTGCCGACCTCTCGTAAATCCGGGTGTTCCATCATCAACTATATATAGAGAGACCGCTGTGTGTTTGTTCTCAACAGCAGGATCTTTAGCCGCTATGATCACAATGTCGCAGTTGATACCGTTGGAGATAAAAGTTTTCGATCCGTTAATCACAATTTCATCCCCATCCTCAACAGCTGTCGTTTCCATAGAGGCTACGTCACTACCCGCCCCCGGTTCCGTCATGGCCACTGCTGTAATCACATCTCCGGAGACACAGCCAGGCAGATATTTTTGTTTGATCTCTTCCGATCCGAAGGAGTCGATATAAGGCACGACAATATCGCAGTGGAGCATCGTAACCAGACCGGTTTGACGTGTTTTCATCATCTCCTCTGTCGTAATCACAGAGTATAGAAAATCCAGCCCCGGTCCTCCATAAGCTTTGCCGACCCAGGGACATAAAAATCCCGCAGCACCTATCTTCTTCCAGGCACTCTTGGGGACGATGTGGTCTTTTTCCCATTGATCCGCATTGGGTGTCACCTCTTTTTCCAGGAACAGGCGCAGCCTTTCCCGAAATTCATGATGCGCATCCGTATAGTTTAAAATTCCCATGAGTTCTCCCTGTTATCTGATTTTTCCGATGACATTCCTGGCAATAATATCTTTCTGAACATCCTTGATTCCTTCTTGAAGCTCAATCACTTTGGCATCACGATAATAACGTTCCACGTCATACTCCGTCATATATCCATACCCACCAAACAGTTGGATAGCTTGAGCACCGACTTCCATGGCAGCTCTGCCAGCTGTCAGCTTGGCCATTGATGATAAAGTGCTGTCGGGTTTTCCCTGGTCAAAGTACCAGGCCGCCTTATGAGTGACCAATCGAGCCAGCTCGACCTTGGTAGCCATGTCTGCAATTTTATGCTGACTCACCTGGAATTCGGCGATCTTCTTTCCAAACTGCTCCCGTCCTTTAATATATTCCAAGGCACGATCAAGAGATCCTGCCGCATTTCCCACCGCTTTGGCAGCTGCAAGAATGCGACTTTCAACAAAATACTGTTCCAGGCAAGCATATCCGTTACCCTCATCACCAAGCAAATTTTCAATAGGGACCTCAACTTCATTGAGTGTCAGCCGAGCTGTCGCTGTCAAATTATTGCCCAGCTTTTTTCCCACCGATTCTGTGGTTAAACCGGGTCGGTCGGCTTCCACTAAAAATAGGCTCAGACCGCCTTCAGGGGATGATTCATCGGATGATGTACGGCAGAGAACGATGTACAATCCCGTGTCCGGATCTCCACCATTTTCCACATAACGTTTTGTTCCGTTTATGACCCAGGTTGAACCCCGTTTTTCTGCTGTGGTTTGTATATTCAGATAGTCCTCTCCCCTTTGAGTTTCCGTCAAAGCCCTTCCTGAAAGAATCTCACCTTCCGCCAGACGGGGAAGATATCTGTTTTTTAGCTCTTCTCCACCAAAACGGAGAATGCACTCGGAGGCAGAGGTCGCCTGAACCAGAGCACTTCCAATACTCGAATCGCTGCGACAAAACGTCTCAGTAATGAGGACATTTTCCAATACCCCCATACCACCACCAGAACAGGATTCAGGATAATGAATGCCTAAAAATCCTAAATCCGCAGCCTTCTGCCATATTTTTTTGGGAAACGCCTGCTTGATCTCTAATTCGTACGCGATCTCCTTATCAAACTCACCTTTTGCAAAATCCCTGGCCGCTTTTTGAATCTCCTTTTGTGGTTTGCTCAATTCAAACATTAGATAACTCCTAAATATGATTTAAATTCACGATCCATGCAGCACCCAACAATCGCAGCAGGTAGTCAAAAGTCCGGATCTAAAATATTTGATTCCAACAAATGATGGAATGATCATGTCAAACACATAAATCGAAGTCAAGAAGCGGAAGCGTAAAAGCGAAGGAATGACAGTCCCTGTTCTTCTAAATCAGATATTCTCATTAGGTTATTATTGATGAATAACAATATTTTTTAATAAAAAATGAGTATCAATATTCACTGGTGTAAATCGCTCCAATCATCAACAAAACAAAACCATTCAACAGAAAACAAAACTCAATCAAACCGAGCGAACGTTCGATTTAATCTTGACACTCTGTTTGATGTTAATATTTAATCATTGGAAAGAACCTTTTGGCAACGAAAAACACCGATTAAAATCTGAAAAGCAGTCAGCCTGCTTCATCTCAAGACTGGGAAGCGAAAATTTGAAGCACTGACATGCCTTTATGACTGTTTACTGAAAATGAATTACGCAGAGTTTAAAAAAATAACTGTCCTACATATGAAGGGCAATTCACAGGATGCCTTTACAGAAAACCGTAAAGACATCCGTGTGAAAAAAGAGAAAACCGTGGTTAAGAATCTGGAGCGGATTTTTGAAGCCACGCTTAAAATTGGCAACGAAAAAGGGTTTCATGCCATGAGCATGAGGGATCTCAGTGAAGAGACCGGCTTGAGTATGGGAGCGCTGTATGCGTATTTTTCCAGCAAAGAGAACCTGATGGTGATGTTACAACGCAATGGCCGGGATAGTTTTCAACAGGCTTTGGAGATGTCCGTGAGTGAGGATGCCAGCCCTCTTGAGAATCTGCGGGTGGTGATTAAAACCCACCTCTTCCTGAGTGAGGCTATGCTGCCACGGTTTTACTTCACTTATATGGAAGGGAAAAACCTGAATAAGGCCGAAAAGAAAATCGCCATCGAACATGAATTGCTGAGCGACGGAATTTTGTCCGACATCTTGAAAAAGGGTCAAAAACAAGGCCTATTCAAAGACCAACATCATTCTCTGACCACAGCACTGATCAAAGCGATGCTGAACGACTGGTATCTGAAACGTTGGAAATACGCCAAATTGGAGGTTTCGGTCGATGATTACGCAGACTATGTAATCAGTATCATTGAGGCTTTCTGTTTAGTTCAACCTCAACCGGAAAACAAACTCTCATAAAAAGAGGAAAATGCTATGATTATCATTGCAAAATTGAAGGCTCAAGCAGGAAAGGAAGCCGAATTGGAGAAGGTTCTTCGTGAAATGCTGCCAAAGGTTAAGACAGAAGAGGGAACCCTGGCCTACAATTTACACCGGTCACTGGGCGATCCCACTGTCTTTGTCTTTTATGAAAAATATGCGGATAAAGCAGCACTGGGCGTACACTCTGCGACACCTCATTTTAAGGAGATGGGAAAAGCACTGGCAGATTTGCTGGATGGCGCCCCTGAAATTGAGATGCTGGAGGAGCTGGGTAATATCGATTAGTTTGTTTTCAGCTTTGCGAAAGTTTCAATCATCGTGGGAATGAACGTGATCAGGTCTTCTACAATGCAGACATCAGAATAATTAAAAATTGCTGCGTTGGGATCAGCATTAATCGACACAATAAAACCGGCATTGCGCATCCCGGATATATGCTGGGCCGCTCCAGAGATACCGCACGCCAAATACATGTCGGGAGCGACCATTGCTCCCGTAATGCCGATTTGCTGGCTGTATTCCAGCCAACCCAGATCGCACAGCGGCCTCGAACCTGCCACGGCTGATTTCGTAAACACAGCTGCCAGTTGACGAATCAGATCCAGATTCTCCTCTTCTTTGAAACCCCTCCCAGCAGACACAATAATCGATGCTTCTGCCAGAGCCGAGCTCTCTTTTTGCACCTGTTTAACTTCAATATTTCGAGTCGGGTTCTCCTCCGCTGATGCGGTGCGCAAATCAACTATTCCCGGAGATACATCGGTATCGGCAAATGGCTTGAATGTTCCCGGTTGTGTCACGATCACAGCTTTGGGTGCCTTAATAGAAAGCTTTGCCACGATTTTCCCACCATGAATAGAACGCATAAACCCCAAATGCTCGCCTGCCTGAAAAACACCTTCAACGCCCGTAATGCACTCCGCATCCATTCTAATGGCCAGACCCGGCGCATAGTCAAGCCCCTGTGTGGTTCCTGCCAGACAAATATGAGTCGTCCCCTGTTCTTTAAAGAGATCTGTCAGAATCGTTTTGTACCTGGCGGAGTTATAGAATCCACCCTTTCCAGTTTCGATAGCAGTCACATTCCAGCCACTTGTATTCGTTATTTGCTGTGCCAATGTTTCCGGTTTCTCGCCCAACAGGATCAGTTGTATCTCATCTGCATTGCCACTATTCACCTCAATGGCGCAAGTCAAGGCCTCCCAGGAGGGAAGTCTGATTTTTCCTGCAAATGATTCAAATATAACAGCTGTTTTTTTTATCATGGTCACGTGATGGCTTTGTTATGGAATAATTGCCTTTTCCTGCAAAACACGGAAAAGCTGTTGTGCTTTCTCTGACTGTGATCCTGACAATACTTCTGCGGCTCGGGTTTTACCAGGATAGTCCAGGGTCGAAACCGTCGCTGTCTCCTGTTGGCTCAATGAGTCTGCTTCAAAAATTTCCAGTTTCGCTCGCTTGGCTCTCAGCACATTGGACAAAGAGGGGTAGCGAGGAAGGTTAATGCCGGATTGAATCGTCACCACAGCCGGCAGCTTTAGCCTAAGAACATCCCGATAGCCTCCCTCAATCTCTCTTTCGACCAGAACCGTTTGATTCTCAGGGGTCATTTTTTCTGCAATCACAGAAGTTGCGCAGGGGAGATTCAGAAATTCTGCCAGCATGGGGCCGACCTGTCCCTGCATCTGGTCTTCCGACATCACACCCGTCAGAATGAGATCATAATCCCGGATCTTCACAACATTTGAGATCCATTGCGCCACTTGACCTGCAAAAAGAGGATTCCCTTCCTGGGTCAGGATATGGATTCCATTATCCACCCCCATACCCATCGCCCGCCTGACAGCGGCAGCGGACTCTTCAGGCCCTACTGTCAATGCATCAATTTTAACATCGGATAATTCTTTCTTGATCAGGAGCGCTTCTTCGACTGCGTATTCATCAAAGCGATTCATTCGAAAAGCGGTCAAGTGATCAGTCACAACGCCCTGCCCACTTTCATTAATCTTGATTTCCGCCTCCAGATCGAATTCCGGAACCTGTTTGACACACACCAGTATTTTCATCATTTTTTCAGAACTGTTTTATCCCTTTTATTAAATTTTTTGAAAATCCGGACTTATCATCCAGATCATTCGCTCTATCTAAAAATCTACGTCGAAAACATACCGGTGTCAAGATAAATAGAGCATATGCTCGTTTTCCCTTGACATCAGTTTCAGAACACTGTTACAAGTATCTTCTGAACAGGTTTCAACCTGTCGGCAAGGTTTCCTGTTGCCGGCATGTTCAATAGGGGGGGGTAATTTAAAAGGAGATTCCGATAGAACAATAGTTACCGTCGATAATCACAGAGGATTATGCCGCAAAACACTGACAGTCAGTATAATTATCAAGCTTTTCAAAAGCTCGCCCGCTTCAATAAAGAGGATTTTTACAAGCAGGCCTTTGCTGAGGACTGCCACACTATCCGCATCAAGAAGGAAAAGGTTGCCGTCAAAAACCTGGAAAAAATATTCGAAGCCACCTTCCGCATGTGTACCCGTAAGGGATTTCATGGAATGACCATGCGAGACCTCAGCACCGAATCGGGTCTCAGCATGGGGGCTTTATACTCTTATTTCGCCACAAAAGAGGAGTTATTAAACACGTTGCAGCGAGTGGGTAACATATTCATCACCCGGGCGATGGAAGAGAGTGTGGCTGAAATAACGGAGCCATTGGCCAAATTAAGAACCATTCTGCGCACCCATCTTTATTTGAGTGAAATGCTACAGCCCTGGTTTTTTTTCTCCTATATGGAAGCGAAGAATCTGGCTAAAAAAGAGCGAGAAAAGCAAATTAAAGCCGAACTCTTCACGGAAAAAATTATTGCCGATATTCTGGTCGAAGCCGAAAAAGCGAACTTGCTACGAAGCCGGAATCATCAAATAGCCGCCAGCATTATCAAAGCCATGATCCAGGACTGGTACCTGAAAAGAGGCAAATATGCCAAACGGGGTGTCACAGTCGATAAATACGCCGAGATCGTCATTGAATGGGTCGAAGCATACTATCTTCAGACAGTCTGAGTAAAGTCTACTCGATTTTTATCGATTTCTGATCGGCTCAAGGTATAGCCGACCTAAGCCGTTTATTTGTTAGGGATTCCAGGTAATCTTCATCAACAATCAATTCGGTGAAGGCAAAAGATTCCTGGACTTCCATGTTTAATTCAATACACCGTAATTTTAGTATCTTAGATATATCTTTGCCATTTAAAACGAACGAACGTTCGATTTATCTTGACAGTATTTGCGTTCCTCTGCCAGAATTTTAAGAATGGACATGATATTTCAGTCTCGCAGTTAGCGGTACACGGATGTGTGGCTTGCGAAAAACCGGCAATGCTCTGATGTGCGTTATCGGTATCATTCGGTTTTGTGTTGTCGAACAGCGCAATTGCAATTACGCAAGCTGTTTTGATGGGTCAGACCGGAAGTGCAATAAAAATCAATCAAATTACCAGCAGCCGGGGTGGCACGTCGTTTTTCCAGGCTACATTAGATTAAAAATTTCAGAATAACACCATGGAGAATTAAATGGCAGAACAAAAAGAGTGTGTATTTATTGACGGTGTAAGGACACCTAACGCCAGAGCCCACGCTGAAAAAGGGTGGTTTAAGGATGTCCGTCCTGATGAACTATTGACAGCCGTATTCAAGGCGATTTTTGACAGAAATCCAAAGGTAAAACCGGAAGATATCGAAGGTGCATTTATTGGATGCGCTAATCCATCCGGCATGCAGAATGATCTGGGCAGATTGTCCTGGATTGCCTCCGGTCTTCCAATCAGTGTCCCGACACAAACAGTCACAAACCAGTGTCCATCCGGAATGTCCGCAATCATGAATGCTGCCAGATCCATCATTTCTGGAGAAAATGATATCATGCTGGCAGGTGGTGCAGAAGATATGGAAAAAGTGGGTATGGGTGCAAACATGGATTTCTCGCCACGCTTATGGGAATTCATAAACCCTGCTGAAATTCCAATGGGAAACACTGCAGAGAAAGTGGCTGAGATGTACAATGTCTCAAAAGAAGACATGGTCAAATTTGCTGCCAACTCAAACCGTTTGGCTGCAAAAGCACGGGATGAAGGCAAATTCAAGAGTGAAATCGTTCCAGTCAT
>Ga0075122_10000207_pt1 | contig 48634 bp, 39 predicted proteins | sample AntAceMetag02UKB_FD_69790 | JGI IMG/M metagenome (GOLD analysis project Ga0075122, IMG submission 69790) | Saline lake microbial communities from Ace Lake, Antarctica - Antarctic Ace Lake Metagenome 02UKB | ecosystem: Environmental > Aquatic > Non-marine Saline and Alkaline > Saline | place... | reverse complement strand
CTTCAGTTGGTGGCAGGTTGGCGACTGTGAGATCTCTTCCCAGGAAAATGCGGTGACACCTTCCAGCAGTGCTTGATAATTGCCGTTGCCGCTTTTCCGGTCAAGACGCTGTTCTTTCTTATTCCAGCGGTAAGCGATCCTTTCTCCTGAGTCTTTCAGATCTCCATCCAGATTTTCATCCTGTGTAAAAAGCAGTTGGCCAATTTGTGCCACATTTTCCGGACTGTAGAGAGCCGCCTGCTGATATTCATCCTCCAGCTTCAGCAGAAAAATGAGGTACTGCTCTTGATAAACAGCCTGATTCAGAAATTTGTTTGCCGCTCTTTTCAAAATCGGGAAATTTGTGCTGACAACCCCCATCAACACCGCACCGATGACGATGGTCACCATGATTTCAGCCAGCGAAAATCCACGACTCTCAAGGGGTTTTATGGTAGACATGCCATTCAACGAGTTGATTGTGTTTGGTCCGCGCTGAAAAACAGCCAGCCTTGTAGCCATCCAGGTTACTGCTCTTCCATTCCAGTTTCCAAGTGTCTAGCATCGTTGGTTTTTTGATTGAGGGAAATGGATCGTTATGAGTCCCGGGACTCAACAGAGCTGAATGGTGAGGTAGTTTTTTCAATGCCTGGCGACTCTCCTCCATAAATCCAAGCCAGGGTTCAACACGATCTGCCACAAAGGGGTATTTGACCCCGGAGGCGACAAACTGGCTGGCCATCCCCACCAGGACAGAAAAGATGACCAGTGCCACCATGACTTCGATGAGTGTATAGCCAGCGTTAATAGATTTCGCTGAGCCTTGCTCTGCCATTGATGTTGATAATGATTTTTTGATGATAGTCACCTTGAACCACCGTTATGGTTTTTGGAGAGGCAAAACCCTTACTGTAGAAAGAGCTTGTTCCATTCATCAAAAGTTTGATGGGATCCGCAAACATGGTTTGTTCCCAACTACTCCAGTCCAGGCTGGTTTTATAACGATGGGAAAGAACCTGCCCTGCAATTTTTATCTGGTAGGTTCTTCTCTCTAGAATCGCCTTCATACGGTAGGTCTGAATCTGCCCCATCATTTGCCCGGTTGCCTGTTTCAGGAGGTGTTTCTGCCACATCGGACCCAGGGAGACAACAGCCAGTCCAGTGACAATCGAAAGAACGACAATCGCCACCAGAATTTCGACTAATGAAAATCCTTTAGATGTGTGCCGAGGTTCCTTTAGGGTAAGATAGGGGTATCGAGCTGTGCAGCTGCTGGCTGGCTGGTATTTATTTGAGAAGAAGTAGATTGATCGTGATCGACGCAATTTTCCCCATTCGCAAAAGGTTAGCCTGGGTACGGATAATTACCGTTGGAAAATGTGAGATTTTTTTTGAGTATTGATGATGCTTTATGTCGTGCTGGCTACGTAATCAACCGGCAGTTTCAAAACAATCTCGGTGCCGATTTTCAAGACACGCCGTCTCAAAGCTTTCCGGTTCCAGTGCTTGATGATTTTGATGGGGATATTATATTTGTTAGATATTTTCCAGAGCGTATCTCCTTTCTGTACCTTATGAACGTGGGTAACACCCGGTAGTTTATCCAATGCTCTTTTCGCCAGTTTTGTCTTGGACACGATCACCGGCGCCTTCCAGTCAGTCGCCACCGGCAGCATTAATTTCTGGCCAATGTTAATCAGGTTTTTGCGTCTGAAACGGTTGAAGGCCAGGATTTTCTTCACCGGAATCCGATAATAACGGGAAATGGACCAGAGCGTCTCACCCTGTCTGACCGTGTGGGATTTCCAATTGCTGAGGCGATCCTGCGCCAGTTGATCGAGTCTTTGGGTTTGCAAGGCTGACAGCTCAATTTCACCCGGGATACTGATTTTGTACCTGTCAACTATTGGCGGCACCAGACCCCGTAAACGAAGACTAGGGTTCATTTCGAACAGGACTTTATATTCGATGGACAACGCCTCGGCAATCTGCTTCAGAGAGATACCACTCGCGACTTCAAGAGGCTGCTTGGAGACTTCATCCAGAATGATCTGTCTCTCCTGAAAACCATAACCTTTCAAATCTTTGAATATGGTTACAACGGCATAAAAAGCGGGAACATAGCCTCTGGTCTCCCTGGGCAGTTTCAAAGACCAGAAATCTGTGGCTTTTCCCTCTCTTTTCGCACGACGAATTGCTCTGCGAACGGTGCCGCTGCCACTATTATACGCCGCCAGCGCCAATTCCCAATCACCGTTAAACCTGCTGTGCAGTCTTTTCAAATATCTCGCGGCGGCAACTGTCGACTTTTCAGGGTCAAACCGGTCATCATGCCACCAGCTACGCTTCAGATCAAAAACCTTTCCGGTATAGCTCATAAACTGCCACATCCCAACAGCGTTCGCTCTGGAGCGGGCATAGGGGTTGAAATTCGACTCAACTACCGCCAGATAAGCCAGATTATAGGGCAGTTCGTACTCTCGAAAAATCCGATGAATCATCTTCATGTACTTGCCGGAACGATTAATGGCCTGCTTGAAAACCGCTCTTTTCTTCCGCGTGTACATGTGGATAAAAGCGTTGATCTTCTTGTTCGTATACACGGGGATATTCGGCACCAGCTGAGGAGCGTTGGATATAACCGCTTTCACTGCAATCAGATTCGGTATTTCCTCATCAACCGGCTCGTTTTCGATGCCTTCGATTTGATCTCCTTCCAGAGACATTAGAACAGGGTCCATATCAACAAAAATGAGATCGTCAGCACCCGGGTCCGGCTTCACAGTCATCATTTTTTCGATATTTATGAAAAACTGCACTGAATCTAATTGATCGTTAACCTGGCGCGAATCTGATTCGCTCTCAGGATTGATCATCAAATGGTGAATTGGTTCTTCCAGAGGGGGTGAAGCAGCCAGTTCAGCTTCTAGTGGATCAACCACAGCGGTATCGTCAACAATCGAAAACGAACCGGCAGGGATTTCAGGCTTGAGAAAATCGCCAAGGGAAATCCCGAATGCATCATGTCCTGATCGGTTAGTATGGCTGTATCGGGGGTATGGGTCTGACAAACTGTTTTCAGAGCCGAAGATCACTTCACCAGCTACATTTCCGGAAACAGACAGGGCTCCTATAATCAGAAGCAAGTATATATAATACGGTAAACGAGGACTCATTTTTTTTTCTTTAGTTGTTACAAAGTCTGGCCATTCTACATTAATCATCACCGGTTTCACAACCGCTTTTACCCGGAACACATTATTCTTTTACAACAATAGCTTACGCGTATTAATTGGTTTCTGATTCCAGATCCAGCATCAAACCAGCCTCATATAGAGAATTTCATTGGCCATTGAAGCCAAGCGACGGATAATGCAAGAATCAGCCTTTTTCCCGAAAATATTGACATTCGTGTTGTGTCAACAGGCGATAGTCGGTAGGGCATGGTTTGAACAAAGTTAAGCGACAACACTGAATTTGTGAAACTTGCAGCAAAGAACAAGAGCCATACCTCAATCAGGCGAAAACAGCCCTTGACTACGCCGTTTCATACATGACACGACAATAGAAAGCTAAGATGCAGCTACAGTTACACAGGAGTTTAAAAAATAATGCCCGCAGTTTCTGTGATCATCCCGACACACAATCGGATCGAACAAGTTGTCCATGCAGTAAACTCAGTCTTAAGCCAATCGTTCACAGCGTTTGAGCTGATTGTTGTAGATGACGGATCAACCGATGGGACCGCTGAAAAGCTGCAAACACAATTTGGATCAGATATCCGACTCCTGCGCCAAAACCAGGCAGGCGTCAGTTCCGCCAGGAACAACGGTGTCGGGCAAAGCAGTGGACAATTTCTCGCGTTTCTCGATTCGGATGATATCTGGCAGAAGGATAAATTAAAGCGTCAAATTGAATTTCACAAACAAAACCTTCAGCTACGGATCTCTCAGACCGAAGAAACCTGGATCAGGCGCGGAAAATTTGTTAACCCCCATAAAAAACACGAAAAACCAGCCGGCTATATATTCCCGGAGAGCCTGCATCTCTGCACTATTTCTCCCTCATCAGTCCTGATGGAAAAAACACTGTTTGATGCGACCGGCGGTTTTGATGAAAAGTTGAAGGCCTGCGAAGATTACGACCTCTGGCTGCGAATCACCTCCACTAACCAAGTGGGGCTGTTAAAGGAGAAATTGTTGACAAAGTTTGGCGGGCATCCGGATCAGCTATCACAGAAATTTCCGGCCATGGATCGCTTTCGACTCTATAGTCTCTGTAAGGTTTTTCTTTCCGGCATACTCAATGACACCCAACAAGAGCAGGTCAGACAGGTGAGTTTTGAAAAATTGAAAATTCTATCCACCGGAGCTGAAAAAAGGGGGCAGTCAGCCTTACCACTGGAGAACCTGATCCATTCCGTCTTCCACCGGGACATTTCGCAAGCACAGTTTATTCCCGTAGCAGAGGAGCAGTTACTCAGTGACGATCTGTATCAACATCCCCCTACCCACATTCGAAAGGGGGAATAAGAATACACCCCTTTCGATTCAGCTTTTCTGGCTGGCAAATTTTTCCAGAACGATAACTGAAATAAATCCCACTATAATAAGACCCAGCGCAATATAGAATTCCCCATCCAATTGCCCGGGCAGGACATTTATCTCGTTGATAATTTTTTCCTTCCCCTGGATCACTCGCTTTTCCAGGACCTCTTTCCAAGGCCAGATCTTCCGCATCGACCCACACATGATCCCCGTCAGCGCTGCCATGGTTGCATTCTCATACCTTTCCAACATGACCGACAACACCCGCGTAAACGCCATAATTCCAACAATACATCCGATACCAAAAATTGCGAGAATTATGAAGTTTTCAGGAATGAAGGGCTGTTTCAAGGCGCCGATGATATATTCGTATTTCCCCAGGATCAGTAATAAAAAAGCACCGCTCAGTCCCGGCAGGATCATGGTGCAGATAACGATCATCCCGGCAATCAGAATAAACCACCAAGTATCAGGAGTAGTGACAGGGATCATATCCACAAAAAAATATGCACAGGTTGTCCCGATGATGAAAGCAATACCACCTGTTCCGATCCAGTTTCTGATCTTAATCGCCATGACCAATATGGAAGCCAACAGCAATCCAAAAAACAGTGCCCAGGTCTGTACCGAAAAATGGGTGAAAACGAAAGTCATGATGTGGGCCAGAGACAGAATCGCGAATGCAGCACCCGCCATCACGGTCACTAGAAATCGCAAATGAAGGGTGTGCAAAGCCTGCTTCAGTTGAAATTGCTTCAGAAAACGGAGTGTCTCCAGATTAAAAGACCGAATCGCCTGTAACAGCTCCGCGTATATCCCGGTGATCAAGGCAATGGTTCCACCGGACACTCCCGGGATAATATTGGCAACGCCCATGAAGACGCCTTTCAAAAACAGTAGGATCATCTGCCTTGGTGTAGAAGGACCTTTCGTGTCCCAGACAGCAGCTTTCCAGCTCATTGGATGATTATCTTTCATTTCTTCCCGATCATTCTTGCAAGTTACTTTCTCAATAAACTGCTTGGATAGCCTTCATGAATAAAACGATTTTGATTGTTCCGTAAACAGGAATTCGTACTGAAAGAGGACGGGGATTCGTTTTCGCCATAATTCGGTTAGCCCCTTTATTAGGGAAAATTGAACACTGGATCAATGACCCCATTCTTGACCGCTGTTTTCTTTAGTGGCACCATATAAGTTCATGGTTGATAACTGCCGGAATAAAAATCGATGTTCTAAGCACCTTTCGTTTGTTGATAACTCTATCCCATGACAACGCTGCCCGGATTACAGCCGGGAACGTCCCCACAACCTATTTTGCAGCAAGACTAAAGATATGGAATTTGAAAGTGTTATCGGGCTGGAAGTTCACGCTCAACTCTCTACCGAATCAAAACTATTCTGCCGTTGTGCGGTCGAATTCGGCCAGGAACCCAACAAGAACACCTGCCCGGTTTGTCTGGGCCTGCCGGGGGTACTGCCGACAATTAATGAGAAAGCGGTCCGCTACGCCACCCTCCTGGGTTTGGCGACCCACTGCGCCATCAGAACCGATTCTCAGTTCGCCAGAAAAAACTATTTCTATCCGGACCTGCCCAAAGCCTACCAGACATCGCAATTCGACCGCCCCCTCTGTGAAAACGGCTGGATCGATATTGAAGTAGATGGTGAGACCAAACGGATCGGGATTACCCGGATTCATATGGAAGAGGATGCAGGAAAACTGGTGCACGAGGGGGACGACCCCAACGCCAGTTACATTGATCTCAATCGGGCAGGCACGCCATTGGTCGAGATTGTGTCCGAACCGGATATCAGAACCTCGGCCGAAGCCAAGGCTTACATGGAGAAAATTCACTCCATTGTCACCTATCTGGGAATTTGCAACGGTAATATGGAAAAGGGGAACCTGAGGTGCGACGCCAATGTTTCCATCAGACCGATTGGTCAAAGCGAACTGGCAACCCGCACGGAAACCAAAAACCTGAACTCCTTCCGCAATGTCCAGGCCGCCATCGACTACGAAATCGAGCGGCAAATCGATGCAAATCTGGACGGGGAACCGATCATCCAGCAGACCCGCCTCTGGAACGCAGACCGTAAAGTGTCCAAGGCTATGAGAAATAAGGAGGATTCCGATGACTATCGTTACTTCCCCTGCCCGGATTTGCCGGTTATCGCCGTTGAAACCTCACTGATCGAGGCGCTCAGGGCTGAACTGCCGGAACTGCCCGACGAAAAGAGCGTGCGTTTTCAGGATACCTACCAGCTCAGCAAACATGACACTACCATGCTGGTCGCCAACAGGAACCTGGCTGACTATTTCGAGGCCGTCCTGACGCATGGTGTTGAACCCAAGGCCGCAGCCAACTGGATCATGGGTGATATGTCCCGGCTGCTAAATGAAAACGGAACCGATATCCAGGATTGCCAGGTCACAGCCGACAAGCTGGCGGGGCTGATCAAGCAGATCGATGACGGGGTCATCAGCGGTAAAATAGCCAAAACCGTTTTTGAAGAGATGTTTAAAAGCGGAAAGGATGCCGAAGCAGTGATCGAGGAAAAGGGCTTGAAACAGGTTTCGGATTCAGGAGAACTGACCGGTATCTGCGAAAAAATTATCACCGCTAACCCGGATCAGGCAGAGCAGTTCAGGGCCGGAAAGGAGAAGGTGATGGGATTTTTTGTGGGGCAGGTAATGCAGAAAACAAAAGGCAAGGCCAACCCACAAATGGTCAACCAGATATTGAGGGAGCTTTTGGCAAAACCATCATAAACATCCGTGTCAGGCATGAACCCCTTTCAGTCAAAGACTCCAACCCTCTCATCTCATCGACTGAAACGGCTTCACACCTAACACTCTTGAAAGACATTTTATAATTCTCATAAAAACCAACCATGACAGACAAAAAACCTCAGACAAAATACTTAAAAGATTATACCCCCCCGGATTATCTGGTGGAAACGGTTGATTTGACGTTTGATCTATATGAGGATCAATGCCTGGTGGATTCAAAATTGAGTTGTCTCCGCAACAACATGGTTGAGGGGCAGCCCCCTTTAGTCTGTATGGGTCGGAATCTGGAACTGATGAGTATCTTACTCAACGGTTCACCGCTGAGCCCGGACAGCTATCAGATTGATGACGAGTATCTCACAATCCCGAACGTTCCGGACAAATTTATTCTTGAGATCCAGACCCGGATCGAACCGCACAAAAACACATCGCTGGAAGGGCTCTACAAGTCTAGTGGCATGTTCTGCACCCAATGTGAAGCCCAGGGATTTCGAAAAATCACCTACCTTCCCGATCGCCCCGACGTGATGTCGCGTTATTCAACCCGAATCATCGCTGACGAAAAACGCTATCCCATCTTACTGTCCAACGGAAACCCTGTCGAAAAGGGAACATTAGAAGCCGGGCGTCACTGGATTAAATGGGAAGACCCATTCAGGAAACCGTCCTACCTGTTTGCACTGGTGGCGGGGGATCTGCTTTCCATTGAGGACACCTTCGTTACGAAATCCAAGCGTACGGTAAAGCTGCAGATTTTTGTGGAGAAAGAGAATATCGACAAGTGCAACCATGCCATGCAGTCCCTGAAACAGTCCATGGAATGGGATGAACGCATTTATGGCAGGGAGTACGACCTGGATATTTTTATGATTGTGGCTGTCAATGATTTCAATATGGGAGCAATGGAAAACAAGGGGCTGAACGTCTTCAACTCCAGCTATATCCTTGCAAAACAAGAGACCGCCACAGATGGAGATTACGAGAAAATCCAGGGAGTCATCGCCCATGAGTATTTTCACAACTGGACCGGAAACCGGATCACTTGCCGTGACTGGTTCCAACTCAGCCTGAAGGAAGGGTTGACCATTTTTCGGGATCAGCAGTTCTCAGCCGAGATGACTGCAAAAACAGTCAAGCGGATTCAGGATGTTAACATCATACGGACGATACAGTTTGCAGAAGATGGAGGACCCATGGCACACCAGGTCAGGCCCGACTCCTTCATTGAAATCAACAATTTTTATACGGTCACCATCTACTATAAAGGCGCCGAACTGATTCGCATGATCTACACCCTGCTGGGTAAAGAGCGCTATTATCAAGGCATGAACCTTTATTTTGACAGACACGACGGACAGGCGGTGACCACCGAAGACTTCGTCAAAGCCATGGAAGACGCTAGTGGCGTAGACCTGGGCCAGTTTCGACGCTGGTACACCCAGGCAGGAACACCCGCTGTCACCATTGATACCGCTTACGATCCAGCTGCCCGGACATTCACCCTGTCACTTAAACAGACCTGCCCCCCCACTCCGGGCCAGAAAACAAAGAATCCCTTTCATATCCCCGTTAAAATAGGGCTGCTGGACAGTAATGGAAACGAGATGCCGCTATTGCTCAATGATGGTAGCTCAGAAGATGGAAGTCGCAGCCGGGTGCTGGATTTCAAAAATGAGCAAGCCCAATTCTGCTTTGAAGAGATTCCAGAGCAACCCGTTCTTTCCATTTTCAGAGACTTCTCAGCACCGGTAAATATCAATCACTCTTTGTCAGAAGCAGATTTGATTTTCCTGATGCGCCATGACACAGACGAGTTTAACCGCTGGGAGGCGGCTCAAAAACTCATGACCCGCATCATTCTGCAACGGATCAAGCAGTATAAAATGAACACTGCCGCTGATCAACTCAAAGCCTCAATCGCAGCAGATATCGCCGAAACTGCGGATGCATTCAGGCAAGTCCTGTCAAGACAAGACTTGGACAAAGCCATTGTAGCCCAAATGCTTACTCTACCCAGCGAGTCCTACCTGGTGGAACAACTGGAAACGGTTGATGTGCAAGCGGTTCATCATATACGCGAAACTGTGAAACAGGCCCTAGCCGAAAATCTGCAGGATGTATTACTCGAGGTATTTCAAAACAACCAGCGCACAGGCCCTTTCAGCATTGACTCCAAAGCGGTGGGTCAACGCAGTCTGAAAAATATGGCCCTGGGGTACCTGATGACCCTCCCCGATGAATCAATCCTGAATCGCTGCCTGGAGCAGTATCAAAAAGCCGATAACATGACAGATGAAATGCAGGCCCTGACTTTTCTGGCCAACCGGCATTATCCGGGAAGACAGGACGCTCTGGAAGCTTTCAGCTTGAAATGGCAGGATGATCCATTAGTGATGAACATCTGGTTCAGCCTACAGGCCACATCAAAACTCACCGATATCGACACGATTCAACATCTGCTGCAACACCCTCGGTTTGATCTCAAAAACCCCAATAAAATAAGAGCACTGATCGGGGCCTTCTGCAGCGCAAATCACATCAACTTCCACGCTGAAGACGGTGCAGGATATCAGTTTTTGGCTGATCAAATCGAGCGCTTGGACCAGATCAACCCTCAACTCGCCGCTCGTCTTTTGACACCCCTGACACGCTGGCGAAAATTTGACGGGAAACGGCAATCCCTGATGAAATCACAGATCAAACGGATTCTCGAAATCAATGATCTTTCGAAGGATGTGTACGAGATTGCATCCAAGAGTGTGAAAGTCTAAAATTAGCGTTTTCCCATACATCTGCAACCCTTCCTGAGCCGAGGGGATTGTGATTCCCTCGGCGAAGATCAACAGTCATAAAAAAATTAAAGTTTTTTTACCCGTTGCCGATAAAGAGTCAGTTCTATTTTTTTAAGGTCGAACTGATTCTATATTTTCTTTCCTAAAGTTTGTTGCTCATCTGCCGATGAAGTAATTAACGGAAAAAGGAATAGTTCGTCCAATGAATCTGTCCGATATGCAAATGTTCTCTTATCGTTTGTCATTGAACACCTAGGAATGAAAAAGGTTTGTTATGAATGTGATTTTATCTCGGCTCGGGACCTTGATACTAACGCTCAGCTTCTGTGTGGTCTCTGTGAACAGTTATTCGCAACCGACGAAAACCGGCGGAAACCTGTATACAAAATGGATTACGCTGGCGCTAGTTGGAAAAAACCAGGCGGAAATCGAGTATTTTTTTCGAAATGAAAAAGACAAAACCATCGATCAAGTCAAAAGACGAATCCGCTATACAGTGGTTGAAAATCTAAGACGTGCTGGAATTAAACGGCTGATTAATGAGAGTTCCGATGTAGACGACTTCAATGTGGTGATTCGAAAAATCATCATTGAGATTCGCTACGCCGGCATGGAACTGGATAAGGATCTGAGGCTGTCCATCAAAGAAGAGTTTGGAGTCCAGCTGGAGCGGTTATAGTTGGCTCATAAAACGGTTTCCAGAAAATCGGTCCCCGGCAGTTGAAATTTCCGGTAGAACTGCTGGACGGTTTGCCACAGGTCATCAGTCAGGATCATGTGGGTCTTTTCGATGATATATTCTGGAATCCCACCATAATATGCTTCTGCAATACCTCCCGCGATGCAGGCCAGCGTGTCGCTGTCTCCGCCCAGGGAGATCGCATTTCGCACCGCATCTTCATAGGATACAGACTCCAGAAAGGAGATGATCGCTTCAGGAACGCTCCCCTGGCAAGAGACATCGAACTGATATGCAGATCGAATCTGAGACAACTCTCGCGACAGATCGTAATCAAACCGCTCTTCAAGCAATTCTTTAATAATTCTTTTATCTTTGTTCGTCTTCGCCAGAAAAACCGCAGCAGCCGTTGCCTGGGCACCTTTTATCCCTTCCGGATGATTATGGGAAATCGCGGCGCTCCTCTCAGCCTCCGAGACGACCTGCTCCAGGTCATCAAAAGCATGGCCGATGGCACTCACACGCATGGCTGAGCCATTTCCCCAACTGTTGTATGGCTGGGGATGTTCTGTGCGGAGCCACTCCATAAATGACCCTCCATAACCGGCATGAGGGTATTTTCTTCCCAGTTGTTGAACCGATGACAAGTACCCTGATCCATCCAGGATCGACCTGGCCACAGCAACCGTCAGGACCGAATCGTCAGTAAAACGACACCCCTCGGAAAACAGCGGAAACTCTTTGGATTTGATGGGATATTGTTCATAAATCGAACCGATAATATCACCTGCAATCGCACCAATCATAATTTGCTTTGATCCTGAATATTTATTACCAGCTATTATGCCAGATCGGGCACTCGCGGAATAGTGAAACACTGACTTCCAGCAGGTATCCAAAAATTAATAGAAAAAAGGCATGGAAGCATCTGGTATAAATCCGTTTCAGTTGATTAGTCGAGTTTCTAGATGATCTTAGCGAAAATGAGCGGCCGAAATCCCTTTGTCTGAGCGAAGCGAGTTTGGGAGTCTCCCAACTGAAAGGGGTTTATACCAGATGCGAATAATTTCCACGGTTTCAGTCTCATTCAGGGGCATCGATTTCAGTCACCTGCCAGGACTGTATCTGCCCCCCTTTGAAAGGCACCAGTTTTTGGTTGTGATATTCCAAGAGCTCAGGAATCTCCTGCAGGTTTCCTTTTTCCAGAATGATTTTTTCCCGGTTACGGGGTATCTGGTAAAAATCCGCCCCAAAAAAACTGGCAAATCCTTCCAGACGGTCCAGACGGTCCATGGACTCGAACACATCGGCATAAAGGGATAAGGCTGAGGCGGCGGAATAGATCCCGGCCTTACCAACAGCGGCTTCTTTGTCAGCCTGGGCATGAGGCGCACTGTCTGTTCCCAGGAAATACTTCGGGTTCCCGCTGATCGCAGCTTTAAGAAGTGCCTGGCGATCCACCTCCTTTTTAACTATGGGAAGACAATAATAGTGCGGTTTGATACCTCCTGTCAGCAGGTCGTTGCGATTCAGCAGCAGGTGATGGGGTGTGATGGTCGCCGCAGTATATTCGTTTCCCGCTTCAATGAAATCTACCGCTTCCTTAGTGCTGAGATGTTCCAGGATAATCCGCAATTCCGGAAAGGTCTCCACCAGTTCAGTCAGAATCGTATCCACAAACACTTTTTCCCTGTCAAATATATCGACTGCGGGATCTGTAACTTCACCATGAACAGATAGCGGCATCCCCAGCTTCTGCATTTTTTCAAGGACAGGGATGACCTCACGCCATGACCGGACGCCTGCATCAGAATTGGTGGTTGCTCCCGCCGGATACAGTTTGATGGCTTGTATAAATCCGGATGCCAGGGCACTCTCAATTTCGGCCGGTGGCGTTGCAGAGGTCAGGTACAGAGTCATCAACGGTTGGAAAGCAGACCCATCCGGCAGGGCCTTGATAATTCTATCTCTGTAGGCGGCTGCCTCAGCTACTGTGCGCACGGGTTCAGCAAGATTTGGCATGACCAGCGCACGCCCAAAGCTACGGGCGGTGTCGTGCACTACTGCTGCCATGGATGCTCCGTCTCTGAGATGCACGTGCCAGTCATCGGGTTGTGTTATTGTCAGTTTTTCGTTCATATCAATCAGGGGGATCAAGGAAAAGAAATGTTATTGTTATTTGACATTATCAACCCTTTACAAGAAAATCAAAGTGACCGATTTTTTCAAGTACTGATTTTCATATCTTCATGAGATTCACTGATGGTAGAAACATTTGAAATTTGTACCCAACACAGAGAGGAACTGGTCGATATCACGTCGCAAGTTGAGTCCCTGGTTCGAAACAGCGGTATTGAAAACGGACTTGTGAATGTTTACGCCCAGGGGGCAACCAGCGCGATCATGATCCAGGAAAACTGGGATGACAGCGTTCAAACCGATGTCATTGATTTACTGAGAAAAATGATTCCCCAAGGCACCTGGCTGCATGATCAGCAGGATGGCAACGGGGATGCACATCTTAAAGCAGGCCTGGTAGGACCGGGAGAATCTGTCCCCATCATTGATGGGCATTTGGGTCTCTCTCGCTGGCAGAATATATTTTTTTGTGAATTCGATGGCCCTAGGGACGTCAGGCGGATCGTTTGTACCGTGATCAGCGCCTGAACAGGTTTGGCTGAGTAACTGCTTTTCTAACAGGTTGACCACCAAGGATGTCATGAAATCGATAAATTCAAAATATCCCCTTGGCAACGAAAACAGCGCCCGCCTGGTTGGAATTTGGCAACTGCTGATTTTCATTGGCTTCGCATTGATCTCAGCATCAGGTATCCGGGCAGAATCAAATTTGATCCCCAAATTTCACTCTCGTTACTATGAAAATATGGCCGATCAAATTTACCTGACCCGGGAAATACCTAAAAATCTTGGGTTGGCAATCGAATATTATAAAAAAGCGATCACGACTGAACCGGATCGTCCTGGAATACATTGGAAATTAGTGAGATGCTATTGGGTATTGGCCACAAAGCGCTCGCTCAACCTTGAAGAGCGACTCCAATATCTGAAGGAGGGGATCCTGTTCGGTAAAATTTCCATCGAAACCGACAGTTCCAACTCAAATGCATTCCTGTGGCACGCCTTGATTCATGGAGAAAATGCCCTGGCGAAAGGGGTGATGAACACGATTTATATGAGAACCCAAATTAAAGAGTGGCTGGAAAAGGCGCTTGAGCTGGATCCCAAAAACGTCAATGCGCTTTTGGGCCTGTCCGCATGGTTTTACCATATTCCGGAATTTTTCGGGGGAGACAAGGCACAGGCTTTTCGCTACATCGACCTGGCTGAACAGATCGGCCCCAATTACACCGCTATCTACATCCAAAAAGCCCAATTTTTGATCAGCGAAAAAAAATATCGCTCGGCGGCTGTTGTCTTAAGACGGGTTCTGAAAATAAAAAAACCGAAATTCAGAAACGATGGAGCCGAAGACAAAGCCACCTCGAAACGCCTGCTGGAAAAATTAAAAATCGACGGGCATTTGCCTGCTGCTTAAACGGCTTTGAGAAACACTTTAAAATACTTCTGTGAATTATCACTTAAGACATTCGCTTCATTATTCAAGCGAGGCTTCGGTATGAATATCTATCTGATCCCCTGACGGATCGAGCTTCATGAGGTAAGATCTTAGATAGCCATTGCAAAGGTTAACACTATTAAATTCACTGTAGATAAATCCCGATCTATCGACCGTCATGTTAACAAGCCATTCTATTGTTTTAGAAGTACCAAAGGATTTATTCCAAAGTTCGTTTCCGGCGGAATCGTATTTGGCAATGGCAAAATCGCTAGCCTCCGTTCCGAAATAACCAAGCGTTAAAAATCCATTGTTAAGTGTTCCTCCGATAATAATTTCACCATTGCCCGATACAGATAAATGGGCACTAAATTCGGTATTTGTCCAACCCATCTTCTGTGACCAGATTTTATTGCCCGAACCATCGAGTTTTATCAATTCGACATCGCTGTCATCCTCTTTTTGTCTGCCGATCACATAAAAATATCCTTGTGTGTCAGCCACAATGTCGACAAACCAGAGGTCATTGTCCACCTGGGTCCACTGTTTCACACCCGTTGAACTGTATTTGGAAATAAAATCAGAATTCTCAGACGTCCTTGCATGTGCCACAAGAGTGTAAACATCATCGGAAGCATCAATTGTAATTGAAATAGATTTCCCAAGAGAATTAGATTCATTTTGAAGCACTTCCTGCTGAGACCAGATCTTTGTTCCATTTGTATCGAGCTTTGAGAGAAACAAATCGTACAAAATCTCGTCTCCATCAGAGCTGACATCAGTACGTCCTGCGATGTAGATATTCCCTGAATCGTCAATGGCAATGTCTTCTGCCCGATAATAGCTATCTTCTCCCACACGCTTTTCAAACTGTTTATTGCCCCATCCATCATATTTAGCCAGAAACAGGTCCGACTCACCTGTAACATTCAGATCTCTGATTCTTCCAGTAATAAAAACATTCCCCAGATCATCAGTAGTAAATGCGTCTGCTGAAATCGAAGATGATGCATCCGGTTCATTGCCCGCTACAACGAACAATCTTTCTCCATTTGAATTGTATTTATACAATAAATATTGTGTTGCCGAAGTTCCCGCATCGTAATCGAAGAAGTATGTATTATCTAAAAAATATATACTGGAATACTTGTCAACAGCCATTGCTCTGGAAGCAAAGATCCCGTCAAGATGTGCTGAAAAAGCCTCAAACGGCAAAGGGGACGCCGAAGCATCACATGTTGCATCCTGTGTATCGGATGAGAACTCAGGCAACTCGCCACATCCACTCAATATCGCAAAAGTACCTATCAGCGCCCAGACCCACATTTTCATGCATCGTTTTGTTTTCATGACCCACTCCTTTTCAAATGTCATTTGAAGCATCCGCATTCAAGTCAATCTGATCCCCTGAAGGATTGAGTTTTATGAGACATAGGGCAGCATTTTTGTACTCACTGAGCCATGCATTTATATAGATGAATCCCGCTTTGTCAGCGCCCAGGTGTTGAAAAGTCTCGTAATATGATGTTCCCAGAAGTTTAAGCCAAATCTGGTTCCCATCAGAGTTATACTTGGCAATAATAATGTCAGAATCCTGGGGATAGTCTTTGGGAGTTCCATCCAAATGATTAAACGTAGATCCGCCAATTATAAAGTCACCATTGGTCAGCAGCACCAAATCGATGTAATAAAGTTCGAGTTTCCAACCCAGTTTTTTTGACCAGATTTTATTGCCTGATGAATCATATTTTGCCAATTCAACCTCATTGTCATCCCCTATGCCAGCTGCAAAGAGATTTCCCGATTCATCAACAACAATTTTAGCAAGACTCAATTCAGTTTCCGATTGAGTCCATTGTTTCACTCCTGATGAGTTGTATTTAGAAATAGCATCATTTCCCAAAATGTAAATATCGCCGGAACTATTGACGGTTAAAGGTCCCCACCAGTTAACGTCAGTCACCTGAACTGACCATGCCTTATCTCCATTTGCACCATATTTTACAAGAAATCTGTCGACTTCCAGTTCTTCAGTTCCATCGAAGTTAACGACAGTTCCTTCCGCGATGTAGATATTTCCTGATCCATCAGTATCAATCCCACGTCCGGAATCACTACCTTCTTCTCCTGGTAACAATTCAAACTGCTTGTGACCCCATTCATCATATTTAGCCAGGTACATATCCGGAATTTCTGCAACATCTAAATTCCCCTTACCGCTATAGATCTCTCCGGTAACGATAATATTACCCAAATCGTCGGTGGCAATCGCTTTTGCAGAAATCGAAGATTCGTTTGATCCACCACCCGTAATAATGAACTGTTTTTCTCCGCTTGAATTAGATTTGATCAGAGAATATTGAGTTCCAAAAATTCCATTATCAATATCTGTGGAATCACTTTTCAAAAAATAGATATTTGAGTATTTGTCAATCGCCATATCGATATAAGAAACCGAAGTATCGTATTCAAGAGCAACAGCCGCTTCCATGATAGGAGATGAAGTCTCCAGAGTAAGGGATGAGGAATCTTCATCGCTGCAACTACTTAATATCGCAAATGTTCCAATCACTGCCCAGACCCATATTTTCATGCATCGTTTTGATTTCATGACCCACTCCTTTTCAAATGTCATTTGAAGCATCCGCATTCAAGTCAATCTGATCCCCTGACGGATCGAGTTTTATGAGATAATAGCCCGCTGGTCCGTTGGATCCGCCAAGTACTGATTGAATATAGATATTTCCTGCAATGTCGACCCCTAGATTTTCAAGATATTCATAATAGGATGTCCCCAGAAGTTTGCTCCAGTGTTTGTTCCCATTGGAGTCGTATTTTGCAATCACAATATCCGTATCGGGTATGGTGTTACCATCCAAATCAGTATCAGTCGTCGTTCCTACTAAAATATCTCCATTTGCCAGTATCACCAGCCTACTCATTGGACTACAAAAATCTGCTTTCCACCCAAGCTTTTTTGACCACGTTTTATTGCCTGACAAATCATATTTTGTCAGTTCAACATCTCTGTACCCCTCTTTTTGGTGGCCAATCGCAAACAAGTAGCCTGATTCGTCAACTGCAAATCCATCAAGCCACATATCTGTTTCCAGCCGGGTCCATTGTTTCACTCCCGCTGAGCTAAATTTGAAAATGGAAATGGGAACATTAATATCCAGCCCCGCCTGGGTAAGAACATAGCACTGTTCCAATCCCTCTGAAATATAGACATCGCCGGAGCTATCAATTGCCATAGAAGTAATCCCAAATTCAACGGGAGAGCTTTCTTGAAGCGACCAGATTTTATCTCCATTGGCACTATATTTTACAAGAAAGATATTTCTGCTCTCTTCTCCCATATATTCATTTCCATCAAAACTGGCGTCGGTTTTTCCCATAACATAGATATTCCCTGATTTGTCAACAGCAATAGCTGAACCACTATCAGAGTTTTCTCCTCCCAAAAGTGTATCGAACTGACGATTACCCAATTCATCAAATTTAGCCAGATACATATCCGATTCCCCGGCAACACTTAATTCACCCAGACCGCGGTAGATCGATCCGGTCACAAAAATATTGCCCAGATCATCGGTGGTGAGTCCGCTTCCTCTAATTGAATAGTTTTGCGGGTCTCTGCCTGATGCAATTGACTGTTCTACACCAAATGAATTGTATTTAACCAATGAATATTCATATTCTTGAGAAGACAAGAGCTGCTTCAAAAAATAGACATCCGCGTATTTGTCAACCACCATATGACGAACGGAAAAATTCCAGTTGATATCCCCCATTTCAAGATAAGCAGCTGCTGCTTTAATCGGAGAGTGAGAATCTTGTATTTCGATGGAGGACTCTTCATCTTCTTGGCAGCCACCTAATATCGCAACCATTCCAATGAGTGCCCAGACCCACATTTTCATGAATCGTTTTGTTTTCATGATCCATTCCTTTTCGGTGATTTACAAATTATTAACAGTCACCGGAGTTGCTTGATCCGATGTACTATCGTTGCCTAACTGACCCACAGCATTATTCCCCCAGCACTGAACATCTCTGTTTTCCAGCAGTGCACAACTGTGCGTCGATCCCACTGAAACGTCGACTGCTGTCGTCATATTTTGAACCAGGACGGGTGTGTATTGATCAGAAGAACTGTCATTGCCCAACTGCCCGAATTGCCCTGACCCCCAACATTTTACCTGACCATCCGCTAACAGAGCGCAGGAATAGCTATTGAGAGTTGAAATCTGTACCGCATCGCTGATGCTGGTGACGGATACAGGTGACAATTGATTTGAACTGTCGTTGTTGCCCAGCCGGCCATAACTCCCGCTTCCCCAGCACTGGACCGTATTATCAGCCAACAAGGCACAGGAATGGGCGTATCCAGCGGCTACAGCGTCAGCGGTTGAGATTGAGAGAACGCTGACCGGGGTGGATTGATCCGAGCTGCTGTTGTTCCCCAGTTGTCCAAATTCGCCATAACCCCAACATTTTATTGAACTATCATCCAAGGTAGCACAAGTATGAAATTCACCTGCATCCACCTGGATGGCATTCGTAATATCACTCACTTGAACCGGATCGGAGACCGGATCCGAATTATCTGGGACGCCATTCCCCAATTTACCATTTGCACTATCGCCCCAACATTTAATGGTGTTGTCCTCTAACAAGACGCAAGTATGACCCCATCCGGCGGTGACCTGTACCGCATTGGAGATATTGTTGACCTGTACCGGCAGGGATTTATTTATCATATCTCCATTACCCAATTGGCCGTAAATTCCCCCACCCCAGCAGCGGATGGTTTTATCTTCCAAGACAGCACAGCTATGATCGGTACCAGTTGTGATCTGAGTGGCGCTGGAGATGTTTGAAACAGGTACGGGCGTGAAACTATTTGACGTGCTGCCGTTGCCCAGTTGACCGCTTTCACCGTAACCCCAGCATTGAACATCTCCCTCATTCAACAAAGCACAGGTGTGATATCCACCCACCGCAAGCTGTGTGGCATAACTGATCGAAATACTTGGCTCCATTAAAAAAAGTGAATTCAGAGAAACCCCACCCTCATCCCTAACATCCGTGGTGACTTTTAAGCGGTATGTGTCGGTCCTGATTAAATCCTCAGTCGGTTGGAGAGTAACAACCTTATTTTCGGAATCGAGCACCGACCCGGCCCCCATCTGTACGCATGTCAAAAAATCATCCGCTGAAACCTGAATGGATCCGGTGCAACCATCATCTGTGGTATTGACTGTAATTGATTCTGTATCCATGGGTTCTGAGAAACCAACGGAGAATGCTGCCCCTTTGATCATGCTTGAACCATCATCCGGTGTGATAGAAACAATCGTTGGCGCTGTCACATCAACATAAGAGTCAGCCGATTTGACAGATTCGTCGCCCAATTTGCAGCTGACAACCATAAAACACAAAAAACAGCAGAGCAGGATATCAACCTTCCTGCGAATGTTTTTTCTCTTTCCCATAAGTATTCCCAGCATTACCATTTGAGGCTGTAGTTTAAAGTCATTGATTCCGAGCCGTTAGAAAAGGGATGAAATGAGAGGCTTTCCGGTTTTTCTGGCTCCTCGGTCCAGTACCAAACAGCAACACCAAAGCATATCGAGGTCAACAAAGCCCCGGACTGCACATTGCTATTATATTTTTCTACCTCTTTTCCATAGGCAACTGCTTTAGCATAATGGAGCAGAGATTGCTGCTTTGAGCCGGCATTCAACATCAAGCTTTCTTCATTTTCCTTTGCTTCCTGTGAAGACAGGACATTTCTGCCTGAGTCAACCAGATAGTATGTTCCTAAAGCGCCCAGGACCAGGCTGATATTGCGAATGAACCTTTCTCTTTTATATTGCTTTAGGTCTTGCTGATATTTTTTTAAATCAAGATATTCCGGCTTCAGGGCTAACATAAAATCAAAATGGTAGGTTTCCGCTGTGTTCAGGTTCACCGATTTCCTTTTTTCCACTGCTGAGCCCGGATGGGTCACTTTGATTGTGTGATTACCTTCAAGTAAGGGTACCGTCATGGTATCGCTCATATGTAACCGATCAAAGGGTGAAGGCAAAGCGTCCTCATTTATTCTATGGTTGTCGATCTCAACTTGTGAATCCGGCGGAGATACACTTATTTCTACGTTAACCAGCTTATTCAGTTTGAAATTCAATTCATTGGGCTGAGTAAGTTTCGGTAAGAAATTCTGCTGAACAGTTTGAAATCCTTCCCGCTCTATCTGGAATTCGTGCAAGCCTGGTTGGGTGGCAATACTCAAAGGGGTCTGCCCCTGATACTCCTGATCGATAAAGACCTCTGCCCCCGGCGGCTCCGAGTTCACCTGAATATCCACCGGGGTCGGTTTGAGATTAAAGAACAGTTTTTTTGCTTCTCCGGCTTTCATATAGATGGTTTGAGTCGTCCAGAGGTTGTCTTTCTGCAGTGTCAATACATGTATTCCTGGTAGAACATTGTTTATTTCAACATCGGATGTTTGCTTTAATTTCAATCCATCCATAATGATAACCGCGTCAGTCGGATTAGACGTTATGCTCAGATGCCCACCTGCGCCAACCAGATCGTTGGCCAGCTGTTTCACCGCTTGATCGAGACGGCCTTCTCCTTCTGAATGTTTCAGGGTTTTTTCAGCCAAAATGGTCCCGTCCACAGTGTTAATCACTTCGGCTGATAGATAGTAAACCCCTTCTTCAAACCGGTGCACTGAGCCGGTGATGACCTCATCGACTCCCAAACGGTTACCTGTGGTCACCGCACATGAACCGGCACCACATCTTCCTGATTTCTTAATCACACCCAGATCATGATCTCCCTCAAAAGCCAGATGGATAAGATTCAGCTTGCCGGTTTCAGCTAGCATCTTTCGAAAAACCTTGTTCAGGGAGTTCTGCCTCTCAGCACTCAACGAACCCATATCCAAATTGAAAACCATGGCCAGGGGTTTTATATTCTGGTTTGTCCCCACCATGACTTGATCTCCCAAATCCGACATAGACTGTGTCTTATGGACAAAAAAGAACTCTCCAGCCCTGTCATTGCCATTGGCCATGCGCCCGTAGGCCGGGGTTTGATTACTACCTGTATTAATTACGTTTTTCCTTAGTTTCAATGCTAACTCCGAAGCACTCAAAGGAGTTTTCCGTGGGGAACCCAGAATCGATAGAAACTCCTGGGCAAATACCGAATGCGACTTGCCCGCCAAACGGTCGCTGACATACTCCAGTCCACCGGCGGTGATTATTTGCCGACTCGGTTTTTTTGAAAGGGAAGTAAAATAGCGACTGGGATAGATATGATATCCCCTGGCTTTCTCAACCAGATCTCCGCTGAAACACGCATCGGCAATCAGGAGTGTATGTTTGCTGGTAATCGCATTGGTCTTTTCCAGAACGAGGTGATTGCTTAAAAATCGCACCTTTGATTTCATATCGCCGGCATCAGAAGGGATCCAATAGCCTGTTTTTTCGTCTGAGGGAAAGTATCCATGCCCCGCGAAGTAGATCAGCAGATTGCTTTTTTCATCTGTTGTGGCAGCATGCGTGTCAAATGCATCGATAATCTCAAGATAGGTCGGATTCCTCAAAAGTGTGATATTGTCCCTTTTGAAATCGTAATTCTCGATCAGTTGTCGACGAATTGCATCCACATCTTTTAAGGGATTGTCCAGCGTCTGCCAGTCAGCATCCTGGTATTTGTCTATTCCGATCAGCAACGCCCTGTTTTTGAAATATGGAATCTGGGCTGCGATCTCTTTTTTTGTTTTGGAAATTTCACCCTCCACATCTTTGGGAGTTGTTTTTTGCCAGGACTGGAGATAGATATCCTTAAAAACCGGGTGGGTTCGTGCAACCAGTCCTAAAAGATAGTTAACTCTGGCCCAGTTTTTCCGCTTATGATAATACGCTGCGGTTCCTATTAAGGTTCCCACAGGGTAATATCTTCTACTTTCAGCGTTTTGAACCAGAGTCTGCCAGATATTATTAAAAAAAACATCGTCTGGTATTGCGGGTTCAACCTTATCTCCACGGGGCAGATTTTCATCAATCATTAATCTTGGGCTGGCAATTCTGCTTAGGAAAAGATCAGCCTGGCATAAAAATGATTGCTCACGCTTTATGACTTCATTCAGAAAATACGTGCCTTCCTCTCCCAGTTCGATACACCGATTTTTGACTCGAAAAAATATCACACCGCCCTTTTGAATCTGGACAGCTGAATAAGAGTGACTGTCTGCTATTTTCCCGATCGCAGAGTTGACAGGGGTCATGGAAGGGTTTTTACTCAAGAAAGTCACCGGGCCTTTTGAAAACAGAACCGCCATCTCTTCAGCAGCGGAGCCCCCAGGTAAAAATACCCAAAAAAATAGCCAGAACACGCCCAACCTGAACCATCGTAGCTTTTCTATTCGTCTTATTGATGAGATAGTTTCATTCATATTGGATTTCTTTTCCGGTGATTGACTTTGGATTCATCCATGGAGTTTTTGTCGATAATGAAAGTGTTTTTTGCTCCTTAAAATTCATATTCCAGAAGGAAGATCAAGCTCGGATGTCCATATACAGCTGTCATTCCTGAATGCCAGTGAATAGTCCAAATCTTTGTAATAGAGTTCCAGGCGTTGTTTTAGATTGTCCAGGCCCGTAAGGGTCGACGGAACCGTCTTCTTTTCATCGAAGGCATTCACGACCGAATATCTGATCCTGCCCTTGTCTATGGTCAATCTGATCGTGATGACCTTGTCCGAGGCCCTGTTTTGCAGAGGTTCAGTATGCTTGACCGCATTCTCCAACAGGACGAAAAGGGCATTCCATGGTAGATACACATTTTCAGTTGCGCCTTTGATTTCAAAATCAAATTTAATCTGATTACTCACTGATTGTTGCTGCTCGATATAGAAATTTAGAAATTCGATTTGAGTCTCAAGCGCGGTAGCTTCTTTATCACTATATAAAAGAGAGTACTTGAGCATATTGGTGAAGTGGACCAGATAATCCCTGGCTTTTTTTGGATCTACAACGATCAAGCCCCTTAATCTGGAGAACTCGTTAAACAAATTGTGGGTATTCAACTGATTTGACAGATGCTCAATTTTGGCGGTTTTCAACAGAGAGCTTTTCTTTTCCAATTCCAGTTCCATTAACAGATTGGTGAATCTTTCAAAATTTAAAAGAACCAGGATTGACAACAGATAAAACAAAGCAATTTCTACAGCAATCAGGACAAATGGGAGATCAATCCGGTAAAAAGCAAATAGAGCGACAGCGAAACAGACCCAGATCAACAAACTGAACAGACACTGCAGCGAAAACAGCAGGTAGCGCCCCATCATTGCAGTGGCTGCCCCCAGTGCCAGGACAATTATCAGGAGTAAAAGTTGCAGGTAGGCGTTGACCGACGTGATTCGATGTCCGGAAATCTGCATCTGCAGCAGTTGGTTAAGTACCTCGATTTCACGCATTCCGTCACTTCCCGCTTGATATAAGGGTGTTTTATATCGCGGGGACAGGCCTTCAAACGAGGGGCCGATCAAGACCAGTTTGTTCTTGAAAACCCCTTCCGACAGATTTTTCAGATCGGCCGCATTGTATGAAACAGCCCTGGTTGAGGATGAATCGAACAGCTCAAAATTTATTTCCAGCCAGTTTTTTACCGTAATCTGCCGGTCGAAGGGAGATTCGGGATAGAGATGCCGCCACAGTTTCTGATGAAAAATTTCATTGCTCCCGCACGTAATTGCTGAATCGCAGGCTGTCTGTAAAGTCCCTGCTGAATCAAAACGCCAGCTCATGACGCCCGAATCCAAAGCGGCATTTTTAAATATGTGAAGGGTTTTATGACGAAGACCATCGCGCAGGATAACTGACTTTGCACCAGCAATGGCGTCGGCAAGCATCCTGTCTTTCCCGGGGTCGGTGGGGCTATCCAGTACCACGTTCAAACCGATGACTGCTGCTCCTTTTTCTGAAACGCTTGAAATCAGATCGGCCAGATAGCCTCTGTCAACCGGATATTTCGACAGTTCCTCGGGGTATGATGCGTCATCGATGTGAACAAAACCTATTTTTGGACTTGCCTTTTTCGATTGGAACGTTGAAAATCTGAGCTCATATGCTATCTGTCTGGCTCTTTCATCAATATCCTGAACGAGATTAGTAGGCTGTAAAGTCAGGTGTATCAATCCAATCAGGAAAATGATTCCCAAAAACGCAGTGCCTTTTTTCTTCATTTGATTTTTCATGGCTGCAGAAAAATTAAAGACTGTCATCGTCGATGACGACCCGCTGAATATTATCGATCTTAAGGAGTATCTCCTCCCCCATCTGGACCGGATCGAGATCACCGGCGAATTTCAAGATGGAGACAAAGCCTGTGGGTATATAAACACTGCCAAACCCGATTTGGCTTTTCTCGACATTGAAATGCCGGGCTTAAACGGCTTTCAAATGCTCGCAGAACTGGATTACAGCCCAATCGTTGTTTTTATTACAGCGCATGCCAAATTTGCACTGGAAAGCTATGACTACTCCCCGGCAGATTTTCTTTTAAAACCTGTCGAACCAAAGAAACTAAAAAGAGCAATCGATAATGCCTTTGACGATACGATCACTCTCAATAATGAGCAGCGGTTATCCAATCAACAACGAGTTTCAGGCCATCTACCCGTAAAATACAAAGATAGCTTGGATATTACGCGTTATCCCTTCATTTTACCAGACGATATTTTATATCTCAGGACAAGCGCTGACGATTCTCACTACATCGAAATTTTAACTGCTGACGGTAATCTTTACGGGCCTATCCGACAGTCTCTGTCCCAAATAAAAAGTCTGCTGGATCAGCATCTATTCATATACATTTACAAGAATATGATCGCCAACCGTTCTCGATTCATGGAACTGATAGACAATAAGTTTCTTGTTCTTAAGGGAAAAAACAACATTCAAGTCGAAGTTAGCCGCAGATATAAAAAGGCGGTCAAGCAGTCGATGAATCATTAAAACAACTCTCCATCATTACCACTAAGTTTCTATACGTCAGACCGACTCATTGCAACTGCAATTTCGGAAGTCCAATTTTACTCGACTGATAACCTTGTTTTACCTTATATTTTTCTTCTTATTTCTCCCTGTCAATTTTCTGGCACAACCGGTGGGTTTTTGTCCATAAACGGTTGCTTGGCTATTCAACAAGTAAATTTTTCATGTTTTGGTCTGGAGATCCGGTCTGGCTTTTAGCTGAATATAATCCAGATCTTCAAACCGCTACAAACCGCTAATAAGCAAAGCCTGACCCTCAATCTTTCGATTTCTTGGCTGGGCGAAAAATAGAATGACAGCGTTTGTAAAATCAGGGAGGGAAAAAGATCGGTCTGGAAAGCTGTGGATGTGAAAACAGTGTATCTGAGTACTAGGTCGGCAATGGCCGCGGTGGAGAAACAGGGGCAGATAAATCGACCGTTTGATTACGGATCTATGGTTTTATAGACCCTGCTGACTTTGAATGGCTTTAATGGCGGGGTCATAATCCTCCCGGTGCACGTATAGCTGGGTAATCTCGATCTGCTTTTCAGTTTCACCCAGCAGGGAGGTCTTTTCGGCAAGTGGCAAAATGGTGCGACTGCCGAACGCTTCATCAATCACCAGTATTGTCTCCTCATCGTTCTGTCCATTACGAATCTGAGACGAGTATTGGTTCGATGAATAAGACATAATCGTTTCAATTCCTTTATCATCCAGCAGCTGTTTAACCGCTTTCAGCTGGTCCAGCTTTTTTTCTTCCCCATCCTGAACCCGGATCAGGTTTTTCGCCGGCACCCGGTTGAAAATTCTTCCCGACCATTTGCGATCCCTCTTCAACCTGAATTCCTCCAGAAGGGCTGTTTCTGTCAGGTTTAGAAACGCCTCCAACGACCCATCGATCTGTAGTTTAATCTCGTTTTCCTGAAAGGCTTTTTTCAGATAGTACCTATAGGCCCCTAAAGATTTATGGAAGTAGATCTGATAAAACATATGGATTCTGGCCAACAGGAATATTTCATAAGAAGGGACACATTCCCCGTCGATTGCCAGCAAATAGCAATTCAAATCCTCCTCCATGCAGCAGGAGAAAGAACTGATCAACCTTTCCAGATCAAATTTTCCGTATGGAACCCCTGCATAATAGGAATCGCGCAACAGGTAATCCATACGGTCCACATCAATCTCACCGTTGATCAGCTGACACAGCAGGGGATAAATCATCGGGTTGCCGGTGGCATCGTTCATCCGCTCTGATGGCTGCTGGTTTTTAGAGAGAATTCCGATCACATCCACAGCCTCTTCCATGGACAACAGTGATTCTGAATGAGCCAGATGATACACCATCAGATGCGAGAAATCCTCATGTGTTGCTTGCCCTGCCCGATTTTGACTGAGATGAGCTGGAAAATCCAAGGCCTGATAATCCGGTAACAACGACTCCGCCGCATGGGAAAATGGCGGGTGCCCCACATCATGCAGCAGGGCTGAAAATCTCAGGATCCGTCTGAAATAAGCCAGTTGTGCAGTAGTGTAATGATCCTCCAATGTATGATAGCGATTTTGAGTCAGCTGATCATACACCCTGCCCGCCAGATGCATCACCCCCAGTGAATGGGAAAAACGGGTGTGCACCGCACCCGGAAAAACAAACGACGTAAACCCCAATTGAGAGATATATCGCAACCGTTGGAAAACGGGGCTGTTTATCAGCGCCAGTTCTCTTTGTGATATAGAAATGGAACCATGAATCGGACAACGGATGATGGCTATTTTAGATTTCATCACGGATCACTTTTGTCCCGGATATCCGGTCATGAAGAGGCAGTGGCGAGATAGTCAAAAAATTCAGGAAAATGAATGGTAGTAGTAGCAGAAGCAGTAACTCTCGACTGATGCGGAAGAAAAAGCCTTTGAACCCATCTTGATGGGTTTGGATGGTCAGGGAAAGGAGAAACTTCCCAAGGCTTTTGCCGTTTAGCGCCGCAACAACAACATAATACAAGACGTAAGCCATGAAAATATTCACAGAAAAATCGTCAATCAGCTTTTCAAGTACCTGAATGATCAATCCCAACAGCAGCAAATCAATCACTCTGGCTGATAATCGCAGTGCATAAAACGTCTTTTCCATGGAAGTATCAAAGCCCCTTATCCTGTTTGAAATCACGGATTTATGACATAAACTTCCCGGCGATAATGATGGCATCTTTCCCCGCTTTATAAGCACCTTCACACAACTCCTGGAAGCTTTTTTCTTCAGCATTCATCTCCAGGTACATCAAAATGGGCAGGTTCGCCCCTGTGATGACTTCAACTTTGTCCTCTTTAACAAATGGAAAGGTGATATTACTGGGTGTGCCACCAAACAAATCTGTCAGAATAATAACCTGACCGTTTGGATCCAGCCGATTCAAAACGTCGGCAATGAGGCCGGTATATTCCGCCTGATCACGATGAAACTCAAGGCAGACAGGAATGGCTTTGGCAGGTCGATCCGTTATATCCGAGACGACCTTCACCATTTCCGCAGCTAGATTTCCATGAGTAATGACTACGATTTCCGTCATTATCTTTTCAATTTTCTCAATAATATTTAGTGCAGTAAAAAAACCGGAACTACGCAGACTCTTCTTCTTTCAGCTGAATAAACTCAAGGATATCTTTCGCAGAAGTCATTTTCAGAAGTTCCGCCCGGACAGTATCCTCTCTGACCAATCGTACAATTTTCGCACTGACTTTGAGATGCTCTGAACCAGCATTTTCGGGAGCAACCAGAAGAAAGAAGAAGTTGGCGGGTTGCTGATCCAGCGATTCAAAATCCACACCTGTTTTGGATATTCCAAGCACCACATGAACTCTGTCAACTTCAGAACTTTTGCAGTGGGGAATCGCAATTCCAGAGCCAATCCCGGTTGTTTTCAGTTTTTCCCTCTCTTCCAATGTCTTCAAGATTTCGGGTCTATTATCGATAGCACCCATGTCTGCCAGAATAGACACCAATTTTGACAGAATTTCAGACTTGCTGTCCCCGGTGATGTCTAACAAAATACCGGATTCATCAAGATAATCAGAAAGCTTCATTGTTTATAACCTTTTTACCTGTCTCAGAACAAAATAAATAACCTTGAATCCATATCTCAATTCAATCCGGAACCATACTCTACCCAATTTGAGGCTTGAATCAATCGATCCTTTTAGTTTTCTAGTTGATATTTCAAATTATTACATCCTCTGCTACTCGTCAATCTTAAAGCGAAAACAGTGCTTTCATTTTATACAGGAACCAGCGTCGCTGGATAAGAACCTTCATCAATTCGGGTCTGTATCCCATTTGCCACAGCCGCTTTATCTTCGAAATAGGTGATCCCCAACCATTTTTCGTTAGTCGCCAGTAGTCTGACATATGCCAGTTGTTTCTTGATCGCATCGTCCACTGACTCGGTGATGAAAAACTCTGTAGTCGGGCTGCTGAGATTCTTCTTCATAAATGATGCAAATCCTTTTTCAAGAAGCTCAAAAATCAGTGGCGTGAATCCCCAAAAATTCATCGATACGATGGCGTCCGGGTCAAGCAGTTGTTCAACCCCATTTTCCCTGTATTTAATCCGGTTTTCAGATCTTGAGATTTTTGTCAGTTCGTTGATTGCCGTCAGATATCCGTTATTAGATCTGCATAGTCCCCGAGAAACACTACCATGTTCAGAAAGGGTATTTGCAACTTGGTAACCCATCAATAAGAAATCATTGGCTAGGGGATCAAGCCTCCCGAGTTCATCCGACATGGTTTGAAAAGCGCTGTACCCATAAAAATCGTCTGCATTAATCACCGCAAACGGTCGTGAAATCTCATTCCTGGCGCTCAAGATCGCATGTCCGGTTCCCCAGGGCTTTTCTCGGCTGGTTGGAAGGTGCATGCCATTTGGCAGTTCATCAATGTCCTGAAAAGCATAACCTATTTCAATTTGGGACTTGAACTTTCGTACGATTTGGGTTTCAAAGAGATCCAGATGGGCTTTTTTAATCACAAATACAATTTTCCGGAATCCGCTTCTAATCGCATCATAGATCGAATAATCCATAATAGTTTCACCATTCGGACCACATCCGTCCAGCTGTTTCAATCCACCATAGCGACTCCCGATACCCGCTGCCAAAATCAAAAGGTCTGGTTTGTTATCATTCATATTATTTATTATTTTCAACACCAAAAAGCCTGAATCAATGTTGTTTTATCACTTACTCATTACTGCAATTATTCAGTGTCGTCGTATATCCCACGACGGAGTGGCTTACCCATAGGGGGTCATCCCGGATCCCCAATCAATTTGAGGACGGGAATGACAAGAGATAGTGCTTTCTTCTGAGGATCATTCCTAAAAGTGGGAAAACCGAGTTAATTACATTTACCGATTGATTCCGGACCACAGATTCTGCCATCAGTCCAGACCGCACCACTGAGATCCGCATTTGTCAGATTCACACCTTCGATTTTGGCTCCTGTCAACTCGGCACTAATCAATTTTGCGTTGGTGAAATTAGCGCCAGTCAAATCGGTATATCTCAAGAAGCTACCAGTGAGGTTAGCACCGGTCATATTCGCCCCTGTCAAATTGGAATTGTTGAGCTTAAACCAAACCAGGGAACGTTTCTTCAAATTAGCAAACATCAGACTGCAGTTCAGGCAGGCTTTGGCGCTGAAAAGTGCAGCCATGGTTTCGGTTTTGCACAAACCGATAGAGCCCTCTTGACAAACCTGACCGTCGGGCCAGACTGAATCTGTTAAATCTGATCCACTCAAATCGACGTCTGTCAGATCCGCGTTCTCAAAATGGCTCTGAGTCAGATCGGAATTGGTAATCGAAGCCCCGACGAGCCGTGCCTGTATAAAGTCTGAGTGATCAATTGTTGCATCACTGATCCGGGCAGCACTCAAATCAGCAGCCGTAAAATCAGACCGATACATGTCTGCTTTGGGGAGCTGAACCCCTTTGAGATCACTGCCTCTAAAATAACCGTATGGCAGGCTGCAATTCTCACATTTTTTCAAATCGATGGCTTTTCTGACATTAGGCGTGATACAAAATCCGACCGATTGCCGTTGACAACGCTGTCCGTTGATCCAGACAGCACCTGAAAAATCAGCATTGGCAAATTTCACATTTTTGAATTGAACCTTGTTTAGATTTGCATTTGTGAAACTGACATTTCTCAGATCGAGGTCTGTTAGAACAATATTTGATAAATTCGCCCCGATAAAGGCTGTCCTCCCTAATTTCGTTCTATTAATTCTGGCATCTGTCAAATCCGCAAAACTGAGATTGGCGTAGTTCAGTTTGGAGTCTGTCAGGTCCGCTGTGATCATTTTTGTACGACTTAAATTGGCGTAGCGTAAGTCTGCTTTTGTAAAATTCACTTTGGACAGATCACTGCCGGAAAAATCGGTCTCCGCTAACTGTGATTCCGAAAAGTCAGACGCTGTGAATGTACTGTCTTTCAAATTGGTCTTCTTAATCTCCGCTTTCTGAAAATTCTGACCCGGCAGATACATTTGATTGAGAACGCAGCCGTTGCAACTTTTTTCCTGAATCAGGGTTTCATAGGCTTTTGTCTTGCACATACCAATAGACCCTGGCTGACATTTCTCACCGGACGGCCAGATAGCTTCTGAAAGATCTGCCTCGGTAAAAACAGCCCCCGTAATATCCGAACCCGTCAAGTTGACTTTTTTAAGATTTACGCCAGTAAAATTTACCTCAGCCAGATCAGAATTGATCAGGGTCGAGCCGGACAGATCGGAACCTTCAAAATTGGACTGTTTTAAGAGCGCCCCTACCAGAAAGACGTTTTTCATGATTGCAAACGGCAACTGACACTTAAGACAGGTCTTCGTGTTTTTGACAACACTTTGAGTCCCAGTCAGGCATTTCCCATAGGAACCTGAATTACAATTCTCACCATTTACCCAGGTGGCATCTTCAAAATAGGTATTGAAATGGGTGGCCCCGTGAAGGTTTGCACCCGTCAGGTTCACCCCCCCAAAATTGGCTTGATCCAGTTTGGCATTTCGTAGATCAGCCCCGGCTAAATCAGCACCTTTGAGGTCGACACCGGATAAATCACACCCTTGACATTTTTTGGTATTTGTGAGTTTTTCCAGATCTTTTTTTGTATATCCAAAACCATTCTGCAGCATGACAACCAGATGGCAGCAAAGTATCAGAAATATGAGTTTTTTCATCGTCAACCCGGTTTCAATTCCGTATTGTTTAACTATTTTTAGAACTGTTGATGACTCAACTGTAGCCATGATAGAGACAAAATCCAACCACTATTTTATAGTTTCCAAAGAATCCTGATTCCTGATTCGAAACGCCTTCTCGAAGACAATCCCATTCGGGAGAGCACACGCTTAAGCGTATATTAAGCCAACTAAACCAGTAAGATAGTCAAACTGGACTTTAGGCAGGTCAAATGCTATTTTATAAGATTATTCAGAATTATAGACATTCATCCGGATAATTTCGAGTCGCTCAACAGTCCGCTGATATTCGTTAATCCGCGTTAATTACTGCCACTATCCAGTCAAAGTCAGGATAAACATAAGAGGCTGCAGCCGGGAAAGTCCTGAGGCTATAACAAACCGTAAGACAATGCGAATAATCAGCTATCCTTTCAAAGATCCGGAAAAAGAACTGATCAAGCATGGTTTGAACAATGACGGGACCATCGTCTTTCCAACTGAAACCTTTTATGCGATCGGCTGTTTAGCCTCATCATCCGTTGCTGTTGAGAAAATTTATTCATTGAAACAACGAGAAAAAGATTCCCCGTTGCTGGTTTTGGTCAACAGCTGGGAGATGTTGGAGAAGCACGCTGATGATTTCACACCTGCGAAGCGGAACACCCTGGAACAATTCTGGCCCGGCCCGCTCACTGCAGTCTTGAAGTATAAAGGAAATCTTGCGGGGGCACTCAATCTTCCTGGCGAAACCCTCGGTTTCAGAATGACTTCATCTCCCATCGCTTGTGAATTGGTCAGTCTCGTCAATGCCCCCCTGGTAGGTACCAGTGCCAACATTTCAGCCACCGAAAGTATCTTTCGTTTTGAAAATACAAAAGCGGTATTCGGGGAAAAAGTCGACCTATACATCGACGGCGGAAACACACCGGGTGGACTACCCTCCACTCTGGTGGATATGACAGATTCAAAAAACTATCGCGTGTTGAGGGAGGGATCCGTTGATTTCAATCCTGTGACGAGATAACCATATCGATTATCTCTCAATTTGGATTAGGTATAACATTTGAATTGGTTTTTCCGAGAAGTTCTGTTTGCTGTTATGAGCAGACTCATCGAGGACTAAAAAGACTACGGGCTTAAATATGAAAAAAAAGAAAAAAGTTGATTTTAAAGAGATCGGACTCGATATCGGTCTCATACTGGCGAAACAGTTTTTTAACACAGAATACCTTCACTACGGATACTGGAATGATGGCCTGAGCGTTGAAACGTCCAATGTGTATCGAGCGCAGGAAAATTATGCCAACTTCATCCTATCCCATATTCCGAAATCCATAAAAACCATTCTGGATGTCGGCTGCGGCGCAGGTAAATTCGCCGAAAAACTACTGGATTTTGGCTACACGGTTGACTGCGTTTCCCCAAGTCCCAATCTAACACGTCACGTCCGTAACCTGCTTGGTGATCGATGCGAAATATTTGAGTGTGGATACGAAGAGCTGAAGACAGATAAAACGTATGATTTGGTCCTTTTCAGTGAAAGCTTTCAGTACATCCCTCTGTCCGATTCTTTCTCCCAGAGCATGCGATTTTTAAACAAAGGGGGACATATCCTGGTCTGTGATTTCTTTCGCAGGGATGTGGAAGGCACCAGCCCCATTGGTGGCGGACATGATCTGCAAAAGTTTTACAATATCATTCAGAAGTACCCTCTCAAGACGATTGAGGATATTGACATTACCAAAGAGACTGCTCCCAGCCTTGATATTGTCGATGATTTTCTTCATAATGCCATCCACCCAATCTACGATTTAATCTTTTACGTGCTGGACAACAACTATCCGCTTATCTCAAAATTCATCAAAAGAAAGTTCAAGAAAAAGCTGAAGAAGGCCGAATATAAGTACCTCCAACGACAAACAAACGGAGAAAGCTTCGCAAAATTCAAATCTTACCATTTGCTGGTTTTTCAGCAGAATGATAAGTAAAGCGAACAGGTCAATAAATCGACATTCAGGCCAATACAGTGTTTCTGCTTAGAGTCATAAACGTAAGAGGCAACGACTGATCTATGGATATACTTGCTCGTATACTAAAACTGGTACTCAGGTACAAACTCCAGCTCACTATTGGGATTGTCTCCATGTTTTCGTTCGCACTACTGAATGTTGCTCCAGCCTGGTATGTCAAAAATCTCATCGATGCCATCAGTTCAGGAAAGGAGTGGCCTATCAGCCGGTATATCCTGGTTGGTTTGGCTGTGATTCTGCTCTTTGCATTGAAGGGACTCTCTTTTTTCGGCCAGAATTACGTAATGGGATCCCTGGGGCAGAAAATTGTCAGGGAACTGAGGAACCAGCTTTTTAAAAGAGTGGTACTGCTACCCATTGCATTCTTCAATAAACGGTCCACCGGGGAGTTAACTTCCCGTTTCACCATTGATGTTACGACCCTCAATGAAGCCATCATCACCGGTATCATCGCACCGCTTCGAGATATCCCGCAGATTTTTATTCTCCTGGGAATCCTGGGTTATCGCAGCTGGAAGCTATCGTTGCTGGCGCTAGTCATTTTGCCACCCGCCGCCTGGCTGATTTCAAAATTCGGGCAGCAAAGTCAGAAAGTGACCTCCAAAAGGTTGAGTAAATTCGGAGATCTTTCCAGTCTCCTGAATGAAACCATCACTGGTATCCGCATTGTCAAAGCCTTTAACATGGAATCTTATGAGACCGAGCGGTTTGAAAAAGAGAACCAGAGTCTTTACCAATCATTTCTCAATTCCATCAGAATCGCGTCTTATTCCAACCCAATTCTAGAGCTGATCGGGGCTATCTGCGGAGCCGCAATACTGTCTTACGGTGGCTATCTGATTATTCAACAGGACCTCACCGGTGGAGATTTCGCGTCTTTCATTCTCTCATTTTTCATGTTGCAGGATCCCATCAAGAAACTGAATAACATCACTTTAAAGATTCAGGAAGGGCATGCCGCGGCAATTCGCATTTTTGAACTCATTGACGACAAAGCAGAAATCAAGGACGCTCCCGGTGCCATGACGTTACCACCGATCGAAAAGGAGATTCGGGTAAAGATCAACCGTTTTGCCTATGAAGCGGACGATGAGGTACTGAATGAGATCGATCTGACCATGACGGCAGGGACGATTACAGCACTGGTAGGTTCCAGCGGCAGTGGCAAAACGACCCTTTCCAATCTGATCCCTCGCTTTTATGATCTGAATCCTGAAGATGGAAATATCTGGATCGACGGCAAAAATCTGCGCGATGTCACCGTTCATTCTCTGCGGGATCAGATCGCCATCGTCACCCAGGAGGTCGTTCTGTTCAATGATACGATTTCCAACAACATCTCCTACGGCGACATTCACTGTTCCAAAGAAAAAATCATTGCTGCCGCAGAAATGGGCTTCGCCCACGGCTTCATCTCTGAACTTCCGGATGGATATGAACAAATTATCGGTGAGCAGGGAGTACGTCTCTCAGGCGGGCAACGGCAGAGAATTTCCATCTCGAGGGCATTGATCAAAGACGCCCCGATCTTGATTCTCGATGAGGCTACCAGCGCGCTGGATACAGAGTCTGAAAAAGAGGTGCAGGCAGCCATTGAAAACCTGATGAAAAACCGGACGACACTGGTGATTGCGCACCGCCTTTCCACTATCCAACACGCAGATATCATCCACGTCCTCAAACATGGTCGTGTTGTCGAATCTGGCTCGCATCAGGAATTGCTGAAGTTCAAGGGCGAATACAGTAAACTATACAACATGCAGTTCAGCTAGGACCGCCGTTAACGAAACACTCCGAAAACGTCAGCGTACTTTATTCAGAAACTCTTCCCAGTTATCCACCCGAATCCACTCCTCATTCTCGATACCTTTGTTATGGGGGCGGCTCATCAAAAAGACACTGCTTTCATTGAAGGCTGATTTGACATCCAGGCAGTTTTTGGGGTGATCATCCAGAAAAATCATCTGCTCCCCATTCTGATGCAGTTTGGCGATAGTTGCCGATTTTGTTGGGTAGCTCTGATCCCCAAAATTAAAATGCCCTGCCAGAAACAGATCCTTATAGACAAGGCGATGGAAATCCAGGTTATCCTTGCGACTCTTGTATTGAGATTCCGGCAGATTCGTGACCAGGTATACAGGATACTTTTCAGAAAGGCGGTTAAAGCTCTCAGCATCAATCAACAGATTCAGACGGGTAAATCGATCAGAATCAACAAATCGTCCCCAAACCTCAACAATATCCAAACTTTCAAACTCTGTTGCCATTTCCCAACTCTGAGGAACGTAATCAGCCGGTAAATCGGGCAGGTATTCGTCACGCACAAAATCGATAAAAGCAGACTCAAAATCCAGAATTACACCATCTACATCAAGAAAAAATTCCATAAATCATTTAATTAAAGCAACTGTTTGAATAAAGACCAATCTTCACCCACGCAAAGCTGTCATGAGTTCTGACGCCAATTGCCTGACTCGCGCAAAAAAAGGCGCGAAATCAGTAATCTTTAGCCATAGAGACATTCAGAATAGACCGGGGACAGGTGAACGCGGGGTTAACGCAAAAACTCTTCGTGAATATTGACTTGAACGCACAATTCAACTAGTTTAAAAGCGAAGTTAACAGAAATTCTGTGTTAGTCATAAAAGCAGGTCGGAAACGCACATAGATCAAGCATTTTTTCAACATCCACATTAATCATGCATGAATGGATCAGAAGAAGCAAACTCCTATACCATTGACATCAATAAAAAAAAATACACTTTTTATTGTACGGATGGAGAACAGCACGTTCTGAAACTGCAGAATAAGCTGACGGGAATAATCGATGCGCTTGCTGAACAGGAACCAGGACATATTCTGTCAAACTACGCGATGAAAATAGCCCTGCTCCTGGCGGATGAAATCGTGCGAGAGGAAACCTGTCGTGGAAAACAGGAACAAGAGATCGACGAAACGATTAAACCATTGATTTATGAACTGGACTCCGTCCTGAATGACCAGTCATAAAATAGCTGTGGACAATAGACCCGACTTGTTTGTAGAATAAGACCAACACAAGATTACTCAATTCTGCCCTGTTCGTGATTTCAGGTACATTGAGCCGTAAACATAAAAAAGGGATCGGTCACTGTTAGCGGTGTGCACGCCCAAATTCATTTGGGAAGCCTAAAGTTATTATTTACTTTTCCCACCTGGTTCGCCAGGTTCAATAAACTCCTGGAACACGACAGGGTGGTCTTTTCTACTGATAGATATCTATCAGGTGATCAGACGCCCGCTTTTTAATCCGCCTTTTCTTGGCATCCTCCTTTTCCGTCTTTTCCAGTTCGTTCATCTGCCTGACTGTCGATAGCTTTTTGACCGATTTTTCCTTTTCAACCACATTGAGGATCTGGGCGCCATTAGCGGCTGCCGCATTTTGATGTCCTTCGTTCAGCCGGTTTAAGAGCGATGACTGTGAGATGACGATCTGCAAATTATGTATTTCTCCCATTTTTCTCCGGTTGAAATCAACTTCCCTTTTCATGAAAACCAGATTCATGACACTTCCCGACACGGAATAAAGCTGCAATCCACTTCTATTATACACCAGTTTCCCGAATTAACAAACCTGGCCGCAGCCCCCGCTATTTTCCCCATGACCAGCCAAGATAATGCAAATAACCCGCCGCTATCCGGTTTCAAAAAAGCGATGGTCTGAATTCAACCATCCGCATATAATGCGGTTATTAACGCTCAAGAAAAACATCCCGTTCACAACCAATAAGGGGTTCAGCAAGATGAATCAATACAAGGCGCTGCTTCACCGATTTTCAAGTCATCGCCCTGTCATTAATATCGTTCTGGACGGATATGGCATTGGCAAGGGCGACTATACAGACGCTATTTTTCAGGCTTCGACTCCGTTTGTAGATCAGTTAAGAAGCAAATATGCCAGCACCACGCTGCTGACCCACGGAAATCATGTCGGGCTACCCGGGGAAAAGGATCTGGGAGGTTCTGAGGTCGGTCATTTGACCATGGGTGCTGGAAAAGATATTGCACAGGGTCCTACCATGATCACGCAAGCTATTGCTGACGGCTCATTTTATAAGCAACCGGTACTACAGGCAGCGTTATCTCAATCCCGGTCTCATGCGCTGCATCTGATCGGGTTGCTCTCAGACGGCAACGTACACAGCCATCTTGATCATTTTATTGCTGTAATTGAAGAGGCCGTTCGACAACAGGTCAAAAACTGCTATGTGCATGCCCTGCTGGATGGCAGGGATGTCGGTATTCAGAGCGCAGACATGTACATAGAACAGTTGGAAACACTGTTTGCAAAAATCCGTTCAGATCATCCGGACTGGTGTTACGGGTTTGCCTCCGGTGGCGGTAGGGAAGTGATTACCATGGACCGTGATCAGAACTGGGATAAAGTCAAAAGAGGATGGGAAACCCATGTGCTCGGAAAATCCGGTCACAGCTTTCCAAGCGCTTTGGCAGCCATTGCCCATTTCAGAGAAAGAGATCCCCAGCTGATCGATCAGGACTGCCCGCCTTTCAACATTACCGACCGGAATGACGACATTCCAACAATCAACGACAATGATGCGGTCATCTTCATGAATTTCCGGGCAGACCGGGCTGTCGAGCTGACACAGGCATTTACCGATAAAAATTTCAGCGGTTTTGCCATTGCTCACCGGCCTGATGTCTACTACGCCGGCATGATGGTTTATGATGAAGATACCAACACGCCGGAAAACCGGATCATGAGCAGCCCTTCGGTTCCGGAACCGTTTGGAAAAAGAATTCTGGAATTGGGACTCAATCAGTTCAGGCTGGCAGAAACCCAGAAATATGCCCATGTCACTTTCTTTTTTAACGGCGGTTACCGGAATCCCCTGGACCCAAACAAAGAGACTTACCACCTGATCAATTCAGATAAGATAGACTCATTCGCCAACGCCCCCGAAATGAAAGCGGTTGAAATTGCCGCCCAGGCGGTGACTTTTATACAATCAGGGAAGTTTGATTTTGGTCTGATTAATTTTGCCAACACCGATATGGTGGGACACACCGGGGATATGAAAGCGTCCATCATTGCCGCCCAAACCGTGGATCTCGCTGTCAGACAGATATGCGAAGCAGTTGAGGCAGTTAACGGTCTGGCCATCATTGCAGCCGACCATGGAAATGCGGATGAAATGTTGATCTTCAACAAAAAGACAGGCAAAGAAGAGATCAGCACCAAACACTCCATCAATCCCGTCCCTTGTATAATTTTCGATCCGGGTTATCAGGGAGATTACCAGCTGAAACCACCCGGAGAGTGTAATCTATCGATGATCGCAGCAACGAACTTTCTTCTGCTGGGAAAAGAGATTCCATCCGACATTAATGACTCGCTGTTTTTGATATGAACAACGATGTACCAGGGATGACTAGCGGGCAATTAACCCTTGAAATGTTTAGCGACTGTTTCTATAATCCATACATCAACTCATCCCCCCATTGTAACATCGACTCTGTTAAGGAACCTATGAAAACCTTATCTCTTAAAGAAATTGCAGACGCCCTGCAGGCTAACCTAATTGGGAATCCTGATGAACTCATTACCGGAATAAACGGCATCATGGAAGCTGGCCAGGGGGATATCACATTTCTGGCCAACCCGAAATACAAGACGCATCTGCCACTGTGCCAGGCATCTGCGATCATGGTGAGTCGTGATGTCACTTCTGAAGGGGTCAACCTGCTGCAGGTTGATAATCCAAGGATGGATTATGCGAAGGTGATCAACCTGATGTTTCCTCCCAAAACCGAAAATGGAATCATCTCTGACAAAGCCTTTATTGCGCCGACAGCACAGATTGCAGAAAACTGCACGATTTATCCCAATGTTTATATCGGTGAAAACAGTCAGGTGGGGAAAAACACAGTGATCTACCCTGGGGTCTCCATCGACGATGATGTCACTGTTGGTGAAGACTGCTTTTTTTACGCCAACGTAGCTGTCAACCATGGCTCTCAGATTGGAAATCGGTGCATTTTTAACTCCGGCTGCATCATTGGCAGTGACGGATTCGGTTTCGAACGGGAAAAAGATGGAGATCCCCACTTCAAGGTCCCCCAAGTCGGTATCGTGATCATCGAAGATGATGTGGAAGTGGGCGCTCTCTGTGCGATTGATCGAGGATCCATCAAAGCCACCGTCATCGGCAGGGGAACCAAGTTCGATAACCTCGTCCATATCGCCCATAACTGCCAGGTTGGTGAGGACAATTTACTTATGGCTCAAGTGTTACTGGCTGGAAGTGCCAAAACAGGCCGGAATGTCTGGTTCGCCGGGCAGGCCGCCTGCCTGGATCACCTGAAAGTCGCAGACCACGTCAAAGTGTTTGGCAGAGGGGGTATCACCCAGAATATTGATGAGGCCGGACTTTATGCCGGATTCCCCGCCCGACCATTCCTGGACTGGCAAAAAGCATCGGCTATGTTCTACAAAACAGACGAGCAACGAAAAAAACTGACTGCTCTGGATAAGCGGGTTAAAGAACTGGAAGAGAAACTGGAACAGAAAACGTAGATTTTCAACGCGGTTCATGGCCGGCCAATGAAGGGAGAGGAACTCCCAATATCAGATAGTTCAAATTTCAAAGGTCAAGGAACTGCAATATACAACACTTTATCATCGATAGAGTGCATAGATAAAAATCAAAGGAGAAAAGATGGCTATTGAGGTATTACCGCTTGAAGATATCAAAGCAAAAATCGGACAGGAAATCGGAAAAAGTGAGTGGATCCAGATTGACCAGGATAGAATTAACCAATTTGCTGAGTGTACCGGCGATCATCAATGGATTCATGTTGATGAGGAAAAAGCAGCTGCGGGTCCCTTTGGCAAAACCATTGGCCACGGCTTCCTGACCGTTTCCATGATCCCCAAGTTAAGTGAAGATACCATGTTGGTCCCGGAAGGAACCATGATGGCCATTAACTACGGACTGGACAAAGTTCGTCTGCTCAATCCGGTGACTGTGGACTCTAAAATCAGAGCCATCATGGTTCTGGGGAATGTGACTGAAAAATCCGGTGGCAGAATCCTGATCTCAGTCACGAATACTATCGAAATCGAAGGACAAGAGAAACCGGCCTGCGTTGCAGAAGCCCTGACAATGTTTTTTACTCAGTAAAACGGTTCCAGATAGTCTGTTGACCGGAAAAGCGTTTATCACCTATCCCCCTTTTTGGAGGGGGACCTATCAAGCCAAGTTGTTCTCCCTCGTTTAATTACTTTAAAATCAGGCAGTAAAACTAGCTCAAAGTGAGTTGATTCCCTGTTAGAGGACACCCTAGATTTTACTGAATAATGTTGCAATAAAAGAAACTCTTGCCTATAATGGTGAACATATGTATTCTTTTGACAACAATTCATCTCTTCCTTTTTTTAGACTTATCGAAATATCAGTGGCATCGAGAACCCAGAGCTTGAATGAGGTCATAAGTTTTTCAGACCCATATTTTGGAATAAACGAGCGGCATCGCTTGACACAAAAAAAGTGGTTACCTATCATCTCATCTAACTAATTTAAAAAATCTAATCAGGAATACTTTATGAAATCTGGGGAAATGCTTGATGAAGTCTATGACAAACTTGACTTTAAGCATGGACAACTTTTTGATGCTATGGAGCAACCATCAAAAGATCTGGATATCAATACCTGGCTTAATAAAGGTGGATGGCTTACTGCAGCTGAAAAGGCTGGGGCAGAAAAGGTTTTTTTTGTTGATAACAATCCAATTGTTATTTTTGCAAAATATACTGGCAATGAAGAAGAAAAAAACAGGTGCTTTAATCGATTGTGGAGTTTGGCTCGCCCCCGCATTCTTTTTCTTGAAGGCGAAGGGGAACTGTCTGTGATTGATTTAGCGCAGAAGCCCGTTCATCAAATTGATAAAGATAAAAAAGTTAATTCGTTAGAAACACTCAATAAGATTCAGGAAGTTGCAGCGATGCTGCAAACGTATCACCGAGATAATATCGAGTCGGGCAAGGTATTTGAAAAAGGACGATTTGGAGACTTGAAGCACCGCGCAGATCAATCACTAATCAGTGACCTGAAAACCATTAGAAATGAATTGATTGCTGCCGGGTTAAAGGGAGATAATCTTCAATATGCACACGCATTAATTGGACGTTCAATATTTATTCGCTATCTTGAAGATCGTGGATTTTTGACAGATACCGATTTTGAAAAGGTTGCTCGTCAAAAAACGGAATGGGCTCAGCTGTTAAATAATCCGACTTCCCGAGAGGCGTTTGATTTCTCAAAAACAAATGCTCGCTACCGATACCCCAGAGTATTGCAGGATCAAGAATTTACATATGCTTTTTTTCGATCTCTTTCAAAAGATTTTAACGGAGATATGTTTCCAAATGTGGATCGAGAAGAAAAAATTGTCAATCAAGAGCATTTAGATCTCATCCAAGAGTTACTTTATGGTGATGTTGGTGTTCTGAAAAAATTATTTTTCTTTTCTTATCAATTTGATATTATTCCACTTGATCTAATCAGTTCTATATACGAAGAGTTCTACCACGCATCCACAGATACTGTTGATAAAAAAATTAGTGCCCGGCAGGATGGCGCCTTTTATACTCCTTCTGTACTAGCCGAATTTGTTCTTTCACGCGTTTTGACAGTTAAAGAGTTAAAGAAAAAGCCTACGATTTTAGACCCTGCCTGTGGTTCCGGGATTTTTTTGGTAGAAGCTTTCCGTCGTATGGTGCGTTATTCCTGGCAACAAAAAAATGAGCCTTTAAGCTTTAATGAGCTTAAAGGGATTCTTGGGAAACAAATCTTTGGAATCGAATTAAATGACGAGGCGGCAAGAATAACAGCGTTCAGTTTGTATTTGGCAATGTTGCATTATCTTGATCCACCATCCATCCATGAACAAATACGAAACGGCAATAAATTACCTAATCTTCTCGTTTCAGAAGAAAAGAGTAAGAACCATTATCATTCAATACAGGTTGACAATGCATTTAGCGTGGAGAAAGGCACCTTTGGTGAAGTTGACATTGTTGTTGGTAATCCACCATGGGGAGCGCCGATTAAGCCTGATGCAGTTACTAGAACACGCTATAAAGTGATGTTGGATTGGTGTGAATCAAATTCTTATCCAATTGGAGATAAGGAATCTTCTCAGGCATTTTTGTGGCGTTCATTAGGTTTTTTAAAAAAAGGTGGGAGTTGTGCTTTACTTACCTCTCACGGTGTTCTTTTTAATCACGGGACAAAGACTCAGGCTTTTAGAAAAAAGTGGATGAATCATGTCTGTCTGAAAGAGGTTTTTAACTTTTCCCATGTACGCGAGTTCTTTTTCCAGGGAGCTGACTCTCCGTTTGCAATGATTCATTTTAAAAAGGCAAAACAGAGCAAACATCCCGTGGAATACTGGTCGGCGAAACAAGTTGTAGCACTTAAGGAAACTCAGGCCATTCTTTTATCAAAATACGACCGCTCTTTTCTTTCGAATGCTGATCTTACAGACAATAAAACATGGAAAGTAAACTTTTTCGGCAGGCAAGCAGATGCTTTGTTTATAAAACAACTTGGAAATCTTGATAAGTTGGAGGACTATGTTGCTCGAGATAAATCCGGACAAGGTATATCTCAAAACCCACCCAAAAACGCGACTGATGGTTTGCCTAGCAAGATACTGAACATTAAATCATTTAGTTGTTATGAAAATAGCTTGATTTTTACTCCTACACCCTCTTTTGTTTATAGAATAGGTAAGTCTACTCCCTATTTCAAAAACCGTTTACTAATTAAAAGAGGAATAACTCAAAAGCAAGGCGTAAAAGGTAAGATTATTTCTAGATTTGAAACAAATGATTTTTGCTACACAAATGCGATTAATGGTCTCACCTTAAAAAATGAAAGTGAGAATCATTATAAATTGATTTTGGGGATCTTATGGTCTTCATTTTGTCGATATTATTTCTTTAACATAGCCGCAAATTGGGGAGTATGGCATTATGAAATTCATCTTGACGATGAATTGCTTCAGCTTCCTATTCCAACTAGTAACAATAGAAAGAAAATAAAACGTATTATTTCAATCGTCGATAAATTGCGCGGTTATCAGCCCCAAGAATATAGTACCAGGAGTATTCCAAGAAACGAAATCGAGGCACAACGCTGTGTATGGGAGGCGGAACTTGACGAGGCAGTCTTTGATCTTTACGAATTTTCTGAAGACCAGCGGGATCTTATTCGTGATTGTTGTGACATAACGCTCCCTTTTTTTTATCAACCATATGAAAGTATAGGTGTAACGCCGGCAGTAAAGGATCGAGACTCTTCTTGGCTTCAAACCTATGCCGAAATATTTGCCCGCCGCTGGCAACCATACCTAAATGAAGATGAAGTCATGCGAGCAGATATTCATCTTGGAGCATCAAACAATTTGATCGCATTTGAATTTTATCCTGCAGATAAAGGTGACAGCTGGGATTTGGCACCTAAGGATAGCCCATGGGAATACATCCTTGACGAAATTGGCAAGGCTCTTCCAAAGCCAATGGGAACATCTCAGATTGTTTTGGAGGGAATCGTTCATGCGATTTCTGACGACTCTATTATCATTATCAAGAGAAATGAAAAACGTTTTTGGACGCGCAGCATAGCGCGTGAAGATGCAACTTCAACTTTATGTAAAAGGATGCTTGAAACAATGCCTCATGATGGAGGCATTGAATAATGGCTCGAAAATCCGGTTCGATCAAAACGTTTCCTGCATTGTGGCAGAATCATGAAAATCTGTATTTTTCAATTTTTAGTAGGGCTCTTAACCAGCTAAAGGTATCTGACAAATTAAGAAAAGACGAAGACGCTATTTCAGAAGCACTATGCCCTATTTTAGCGAGAATATGTTTTAAGAAACGGGTTAAAAAACCCGATTGGGAAAAACCAATTCCGCCAGTAGCAAACAATGATTTAAAAGGCGGAAAGACCCAAAAAATACCAGATTTTTCCTGCAGTTTGCTTAATAGTTTTGCAAACAATGTTGAAACGTGTGAAATCTCATTTCATGTTGAGTGTAAACGACTTGGCAAGACTGTCGGCTCATGGAATCTTAACAAAAACTATGTAGCCAATGGCGTCAAGCGTTTTGATATCAAATCTCATGAATATGGAAAATCAGCTCCTTCTGGCTTGATGATTGGCTACATTGTCAACATGGAACCGAATACAATATTGAACAAGGTGAATGCATATCTGGGTGGCCAATTCCCAAAACTGAACTTCGGATTTTCAAAAAAAACGGCTTCTTGTATACAAAATTTAATTCGGAAAGAAGTTAAACCCGAACAATTTAAATTAATTCACCTTTGGGCTGATTATAGATTACCGAAATGATAAAAGTCGCATTTTTGGTGTTAAGGGATATTCTGCATATAGTACCAAAATTTTAGTTCGATTAGGAAACTGACTCAGATATATACAGGCTAAGGTGATATTTTTTACCCAATAAATGAAGGATTACGCCTCATTCACAACCAGAGGCGTAGTTTCATTGGGCACCTGTCAAAACCTAAACAACAGGTAATGAAGAGACGCTAATTTTTGAGGTATAAATTCGTGAGTTTTGCAATAGTCGAATCGCCACTTGCTTCACTGTTCACCCAATGAACAGTCTTATTCTCAAATTGACTGGATTCCACACACGCTGTGTCGCAACCGGCTACAATCAGGATATGATCCGCTGAGGGATCTTCCCAGGAAACAAACTCCCAGAAATCCGCCAAGGCTTTTTTCATTCTGTCCACCAGCATGACCCGATCATATTTTGGGCCGCATCCGCCGCAATACTTGACTCCAATTTTTAACCGTCGGATTCTGCCTCCTTTACGCCACACAGCTTCTTTGCGACTTTTTGTTTTTCTGTCATGTTCACCTGGCGGGAGATCATAATCCGTTGTGCCTGGGGCGAGCCGGCGCCATGCATAGATTCTGTCAGATATCCCACTGCTGCAGTCCCCAGCGTGATATTTTCGATCAAACGTAGGATTCTCATCCGGTTTTCGGTCGGAACAGAGTCGTTCCCCTGATAGTACTTCTCTATCCATTTGCCGACCTCCGGAGACAGGAAGTCTTTTTCCGACGGCAGGGTGACCATCAGGCCGCCCGCCACATCCTGGGACAGCCTGGCTATCTCATAAGGAAAACGGGTCACATTCTGTTTGCAGACATTAGCCAGCAGGGTATTGACGAGATAAGTGCCACTGGGTTCTTTGTGCCCCTCTGACGCGCAGGCAAGGGAGCCGCAGTAGAGAGTCTCATTGAGATGGTTCATTTCGATAATTTTGTCTTTGACATGGGAGGCTTTGGCAGTCCCATTGTACTCAGCAATGGTTTGGGTCGCTCCAATCAGTACATCACCAACACCTGCCTTGCAAGCATAACTCTGCCGGTGGTAGGAAGCAAACTGTTCTACCAACTGGCCGGCAAATTCATACTCGCGACACATAAACACCGTCTTCCAGGGGACAAAGACATTATCAAAAATAACTAACGCTTCGTGCCCACCATAGAACAGGTTCCCCTGATCCATATTTCCGCCTTCCATTTTCCGCAGATCACAGGATTGACGACCCAGAATATAAATAATCCCCTCGGCGTCGCTCGGGACGGCAAATGAGACTGCATAATCCTTGTCCGCCTCGCGCAGGGAAATGGTCGGCATCACCACCAACTGATGGGAGTTGACTGCACCTGTCTGATGCGCCTTGGCACCCCTGACAACGATGCCATCTTCCCGTTCTTCAACTATTCTCAGGTAAAGATCCGGATCCTTCTGTTGATGCGGTGCCAACCCGCGATCTCCCTTGGGGTCTGTCATGGCACCGTCACAGGTCAGGTCTTCCTTTTGCACAAAGTCAAGAAAGTCCAGAAACCGTTGATTATAAGGAGTGCCCAGTTTGGCATCAATATCAAAGGTGGTCATTGAGAGGGCGTTCATGGCGTCCATACCCACACATCTCTGGAAGCAGCAGCCGGTTTGTGATCCCAGTAAACGACCCATTTTTGTCTTCTTCACCAGATCATCCGCGCTTTGATGAATATGGGTAAACCGATTGATCTTTTCACCGGTGCGGTGAGACTTCGCAGTCATGATATCTTCGAACTCAGGTCTGTGTGCCAATTCATAAGTTTTGGCGACTGCATTCATGGAAGGGCGAATAATGGGGTGATCCACCACGTTGTCAACCTTTTCACCGAACATGTAAACAACCAGATTCAACTTCCTCAGACTTTCAATGTACTCTTCTGCTGTTTTCATAGTACTTTTAACTCCCCTTGATCTGTATTTATGCGGATATTACCGCTTTCTTATCTGCTGATTTAATTTTACACAGATCGTCCCCCACTGACAATTGTTCTGCGGCATCTCCTCAGATATCATCCTGCATGGGCTTCACAGGTCAAGGAATCAGCAAAAGAAGTGTTACTTGACCGAACACTGAGAACAACGGTTATGATGGTACAAACAAAAGGATTCTGCGAACTCTTCGCCAGTGGCTTTGAAAGGCTTGGTGCCACCAGGATGGGAGGAGATTCTCAAAGAAAAAAAGGAACCGGATGGCAAAATATGGCCTGGTCGCCCTCTTACTTTTGATCTCAATGGGATTAGGGCCTGATGCCCGGGGGCAGGCATGGAGTTACAAAGGGGAACTGACCGCAATGGCCAGCCAGGTGGAGAAACAAACCGGGCGCGACTGGCTTGTGCGCTACCTGCCGGAAATTAAAATTGAAGCAGCCAGAGGGGAGGAAGACGACCAGTGGTCCTGGGATGCCAACTTCGCTGTGTACATCTACACTAATGATAGTCCCAACCAGGGGCAGGATCAGAATGCCGAAGTTTTCAGAGCCTGGATCCGGTTCTATGATGAAACCACTGAATATCGCATCGGTTTGCAGGAGCTGAGCTTTGGTCCGGCTGTGCTATTGCGGAGCCTGCAATGGTTCGATTCCAAAAATCCACTGGACCCCACCAGCTTTACAAAGGGGGTGAAGGGCGCTCTGCTCCGGATCTCCACCGAGAGCGACGCCATCTACTGGATCTGGTCGCTTTATGGGAATGAGGATCTGTACGCCGCCACCCGCTTCGCTTCAGATGTGGAAAAGCCGGAATTTGGCGGTAGGGCTCAATTCAGTTCTGAGATGGCGGAATACGCCATGACCTTGCACCAGAGGCAGGCTGTTCTGACCGGTCAGGGAAGCGTGGATGAGCATCGATTAGGTTTGGATTTTAAGCTGGATTTGGAGTACAATGGCCTCTGGCTTGAATCCATGTTCATCGAAAGAGTGGCCGACCCCCCCTACCCGATCCTGGAACGGCACGCTACACTCGGTTTAGATTATAGCTTTGATCTGACCGAAAATGGGATCGTCCTCACCTGCGAGAGAAATTGGGGCGAAGCCAAGACCACCGCCAGCGATTTCACGGCCAGCACCGACAATACAGCCCTGATGGTCATCGTTAGCAGTGGCTTACTGGATTCTTATACCATCACCCTGCTACAGTCCGACATACCGGAATCAAATCTCACCCGGTTTGCCTGGCAGAGAACCTATGACGATTATTTATGGAATGTATCCCTGTTCCAATCGAAAATTGGAACCGCTCCAGCGAAGTTCGGCCTGGGGTTGATCGTGCAATACAATCATTGAGGGAGTGTTATGAATGAACTGATTCGCCTGGAAAACCTTGATAAAATCTATCCCATTGGGGGAGAGGATTTTTACGCCCTGAAAAACGTGGGCCTGAGTATCAGCGAAGGGGAGTTTGCAGGCCTGGTCGGTCCTTCCGGTTCAGGCAAAACCACGTTATTGAACATCATTGGTGCACTGGATCAACCCAGCCATGG
>Ga0075122_10000204_pt1 | contig 49044 bp, 66 predicted proteins | sample AntAceMetag02UKB_FD_69790 | JGI IMG/M metagenome (GOLD analysis project Ga0075122, IMG submission 69790) | Saline lake microbial communities from Ace Lake, Antarctica - Antarctic Ace Lake Metagenome 02UKB | ecosystem: Environmental > Aquatic > Non-marine Saline and Alkaline > Saline | place... | reverse complement strand
ATTTTTCTAGCAATTGTTTTTTTGCCTTTTTTCATTAATTGATTTATAAACTTAGAAACTTCTATACTATTATATAAAGAATCTGGTTTTATTTCTTTTTGTTTAAATTTAGCCATAATTATTTTTTAGAAGTTTTCTCTTTTTTAGTTCCGTATTTTGATCTTACTTGTTTTCTGTTTTCTACTCCCCCAGAATCTAAAACTCCTCTAACAATATGATATCTCACTCCAGCTAAATCTTTAACTCTCCCTCCTCTAATCAAGACCATTGAATGCTCTTGAAGATTATGTCCTTCTCCCGGAATATAAGCACTAACTTCCATGCCATTGCTTAATTTAACTCTAGCTACTTTTCTCAGGGCTGAATTAGGCTTTTTAGGAGTTACTGTATAAACCTTAGTGCAAATACCTCTTTTAAAAGGAGAAAAATGAGAACGAGGGCGATTTTTAAGAGTATTAAAATCAAAACTCAAAGCTCTCATTTTGATCTTTTTTTTAGGCGTCTTTCTTGGTTTTTTAATTAGTTGATGTAAAGTTGGCACGTTTTCTTGTTTCACTCAAAATAATTAAGTGAAAATAAAAATTAATAGAGCATAAAAACTCTATTAAGAATTTAACAAATAAATCTTAAGATGTCAACAAAAGATTTTAATCTTATGAAACTTAACAGGTTAAGTGCAGAAAACACATAACTTTTTTATCTTCTTTTTTAGCTTGGTTATAACTCTCTACTGCTTTGTCAGTTGGTTCAGAAATGATTTGAATATCTAAACTTTTTAAAAAATCCTTTATATCTTTAGACATTTTGGCCAGCCCTTCTTTCCCTGTTCCAAAAATTACTATGTCTGGTTTTTTCTCCAAAAAAGATTCAACGTCTTTTCTCTGGAAAAGATGAGACTCTTGCCTCCACCAAGAGCTTACTTTTTCATCTAAATCAATAAAAATATCTTTTTCAAATTTCTGACCATTAATTTTGATTGAACCAAAAGAATAATCTTCAATCATATTTTTTAAATTTATTTACCTCTTAAATAATTATCTGTTGTCTCCTTCCCCAGAAATTTTATTTCTTTCTTGCCGAGAGTTTACTTTTTTAATATTAGAGTCAGCTACATCATTTAAAGATAAATGCAATTCTGTTGCTATTTGAGAAAGATACCATAGAACATCACCAAGTTCCTTCTTTATCTCTTGTTTTCTTGAATCATCAATGATGCCTTTATCATCTCTTAAAACTTTTTTAATTTTTTCAGCCACTTCCCCTGCTTCTCCAGTAAGACCCAATGTTGGATAAATAAAATTATTACCTTTATCAGGATAAATAGCAGTCTTCCTGGAAAGTTTTTGATATTCTTCAAATGTCATATATTTTTCATTAAGTTTCTCTATTATAGCTAAAATAGACAAAAACAAAAAGGATAAATGATTTATCCTTTTTTTATATCTATAACGGTGTCAGGAAAGTTTGCAGGCTTGAGGTTTTCGCTTCGCTCTTGAGCTAATGTGGAGATGTTCTTATCTAAGTTGTCTAATTTCCTCAAAAAGATTTTTCCTGACACCGGTTTTTAATGTACTTTATATCAACATAGTATCAGAATTACTTTTTTTGTCAAGGCTTTAATAAAAACTTATTACTTTAAAATTAAGCCACCATGATAATTTAATTTATAAACTTCTTGTCCTTGTTTAAATATTTGCTCTTGTCCTCCAAATCTTTCTAATGTCCCCTGCCCATCGTCTTTATATAAAAGATTATTTTCTTTTAATTCATATCTTTCTCCAAATCGACATTTTTCTGATAAAACAGATAATGATTTTTTAAGAAAAGGAGTTATCTCTTTTGGCTCAGCAGAACCAGAATAGACCATACTCCAAATTGGATTACCATTAAAATAAACAGCTTCTTGACCAATAAAATTCTTTTCTCCTGTAAAAAAGATATCACGATAAAAATACTTATCCTTTTCATATTCAAGTTGATGTGAACCATCCAAAAGAGGACTTTTGACTGATTCCCCTTCTCCAGCATAAGTATTCTTTCTGGCTTCAGCTACAAACTTTTTTAATTCTTCAAAGCTGATTTCTCCTTCCATGATTTTATTTTAACTTATTATTTGATCTTTAATATATTTATAACTTGTCATTTAAATTATTTGTTCGACTAGTTTTTTTATTCTTTCTACTTCCTTGTCAATCAAGTCTCCTTCATACTCTCCGCTGTGAGCATGAGTACTGCCGTAAGAAGGCTTTTTTTGATCTAGATGTAAGTTAAAGATAAAATCCCCTGCTTCCTTTTCTTTAATATAAATATGAAATCTTGGATAATTATTACCAGTAAGAGTTCTAACAATACTGTATTCTCCTTGGACATTTATACGTATAGGCCTATACCCTATCCTTCTTGATATGTTTATAATATTTTCATTCTTAATATCAATAACAAATTTCATAATTATTAAACACTTTTTACAAATTCATCTATAGAATTGTAAAACTTATCAAAGACTAGATACATGCTTTCGGCTTCTTTCTTTTCGCCAACTAAAATACATTTCTTTCCTAGTCCATAAGCAATTCCTGCTTCAATATGAGCAGAACTACTAGATGGGAGAAGTAAAATCAAAATATCTGAATCTTTGATCTTGCTTACAACATCTTTAAATATAGCATAGATACGCTTGTCTGCTTGCCAGTTTGGTATAGATTCAAACTCTTGCATTTCTAATTCCGGATCCCCTTCTGAAGAACGTATATTAGCATTAGATTCAAAAAAACAGTAAACAAACTGTCCTTTGCCTCTTAATTTTTCAGTTAGTTCAAGAACTTTATCTCTGTTTCTCCATTTAGAAGATATAAAATATTTCATTTTTCTAAAGCCCTTCTTTTTCAAATTTCTCTTTCTGGGTTGCATCAACTTGTTGAAGAAGTTTTGTTAATTCTGCAACATGTTCTTTCTCATCATTCATAACATGAGTTAAAACCTTTTTTACCTCTTCGTCGTCAACTTCATCTATGTGCTCCTGATATTGATTAATAGCTTCTAATTCTCCTACTAAATCTGCTCTTAAATTGTTTAAATTTTTATTGTCCATATATTTATTAATTAATTTATTGACCTTTTATTTAAAATTGACTAATTAAAAACATTTTTAGCTTACTCTGGAAGAATACAAAAAGTATTATTAAATCTATTAATATAGTTAAAAAGACCAATAATTGAAACAATTTCTACAATTTCTTCTTCGGAAAACTTTTCTTTTAATTTAGGAAGCAATTCTGGAGTACAAATATTTGCCTTTAAGGTTACTTCTTTAACTAATTTTAAAACCTGACTTTCCTCTTCTGATAAATCCTTACTATTTTCTATCTTTTTCATTGTTTCTTCATCAGCACCTAACTTTTTAAGCATTTTTTTAGTTACATCTACACAAAAAGAACATTTTAAATTTTGAGAAACTGTGTAAGCTATTTTCCATTTTAAAAGACTTTCTATTTTTCCTTTTGTCATTATAACTGTAAATAATTCTTTAAACTCTTTTAGAATCTCCGGAGAATGAGCCATTACCTTTATCCATTCTGGAACCTTTTTACCTTTACCCTCAAACTCCTCGTAAATTGATTTAATCGCTTCGTCTATTTGTTCTTTTTCTAACGATGAAATTATGGCCATAAGTTTAATTTATTATTTTAAACGCCAAAACCTGGCATTTGTGACATTTTACTAGCCAGAAGCATCTGAACCTTTTTCATAGAATCATTAATACATTCTTTAAGAATTGTTTCTTGTTCTTCTTTGCTCAAATCAGAGTTAAGCTGAATTTCTTCTATTTCCATTTTACCATTAACAACTACTTTAATCCCATTTTTTTCTACTTCTACTTTTTCTTGAGAAACAGAATCTCTTAATTCTTTAAGTTGTTTTAATTGTTTTAATTTATCAAACATAATCTTATTTTTATTTATATTATCTATTTTATCTAATTTCCGTCCCTGCTGGTACTTCTTTGTCTGGTCTTAATAATACTGGTTCCCCTTCATTATTCGCTGCTAAAAGCATTCCTTGGCTTTCTAACCCCATTAAGGTTCTTGGTTCTAAATTAATAATAACAACTATCTCTCTTCCAATCAATTCTTCTGGTTGATAAAACTTACCAATCCCAGCAATAATTTGCCTTTCTTCGTCCCCTAAGTCTACTTCTAATTTCAAAAGTTTCTCCGACCCTTTTACTTTTTCCGCCGAAACTATTTTTACTATTCTTAAATGAATTTTTTTGAATTCTTCAAAGTTAATATTTTCCATTTTATTTTCTAATTAATTTTTTTAACAAATTTTCTCAAACTATTAAAAGTTCTATCAACATAATTAAAGAAGAAATAAGAACGTAAATTAAGATTACCATTCGCCAATTTATTTTTTTATTAAGAATATCCCATATTTTATTTTTCATAAATTTATTTGATTAAAAATCAGCGGCAGTAACCTATTCCAAAATAGAACAGGTTGATTTTTTTATCAAGTTCCAAAGTTTTATATACATTATTAATATGTTTGACAATTGCTAGACGATTAACATTAAAAACCTGCGCTATTTGATGCGCATTAAGCCAAATTGTTTTTTTCTCTAGTTTAACCTTTATTTCAATTTCTTTGCTCTTAGATTTATAGATAATTATATCTCCTTTATTTTTATTCATGTTTCTATTTATATTTCTTTATTCTACCAAAAAACAGCCCATTTGGCGATGACTTTAAAAAAGAAATACCCGCTAAACCTTAAAGATTAACGGGCATTGTTTAATTATTCTACCACCAATAATTAAAATTTATATAATTCAAGCCTGGTTTGGTGTATGTCTCTTCTGTATGACTGGAAAAATAATTTTCATCAACTAATCGTACTTTAACATTCTGATAACAGGATATATTATAAATTCTTTTAGTTTGCCATGGCAATAAATATATACCCGTATTTACCTCATTAATATAAATATAGCCATAAATCCAAGATCCTCCTGAACTAACTACTAGGACAGTAGTTTCTTCCGGTGTCGTTGGTAACGTCCCTGTAATAGTAAAGTGAAAATTACAAGAAGTTAACATAAGAATCATCGCAATCGCCAAAGCCAATAATAATATCAATTTACAATTTTTCATTTCTAGGTCCTCCTTTTTCTTTTCTTTATTTTTACTATCATTTCTTCCAATACTTATTTAAATTTTAATGATACTAACTATAGTATGGCATATTTTATTTCTTCTATCAAATACTTTTAGATTTTTTTTAAAACCGCTTCTTTTGAGAATAAAGACGCGATTAATCGCGTCTTTTATTAAACATTATTATTTTGCATCCATGCTAAAAGATGAGTCAACTCCTACAAAGTTTGCCTATGTCAATTGTTCGAGTAACTTTTCCTGTATTCCCTGTTTTGGAATAACAGATAACTAGAAATTTCATATTTATTTTTAATCTTTTAATCTCGGGCTAAACTTAATAGCTCAGGGAAGACAGACTTTCTACTTAGAGTAATTTTCGAGGCTGAATAATTAAAATAAAAAAAGCTAAAGCAGATAAAGATGCCATTACAAGAAAAAGAACCCTGAATCCGAATTGAGAAACTATTGCCCCTCCCAGAAAGGCGGCAATTCCTCCGATAATTATAGTAAAAGAAGTATAGACTCCCCACTGTCTTATATGTTTTCCTTTGTCTAAATGCTCAGAATATATGCCCAGAAAGGCGGGAGTTCCAAAAGATTCACCCAGAGCCAATATTAATTGCAAGAGATATAAATGCCAAAGTGAATTAGCAAAAAAGTAACCTAACCAGGCCAAACATCTAAAAACATAGCCTGTTGCTACCAAATATTCTTTCTCTTTCATTTTGTCACCATAACGACTGATGATCAGCATTAAAAACCCTGTCCCGATAGCAAAGGTGGCCCAAATACTTCCTGCAGTAAAAGCATCTCCCCCTATCTCTTTTACAAATAAAGCAAAAATTGGAGGAAACATGCAGGCTCCAAATAAAAATACGGTATTAATGAATATTAAAATTTTTAATGATTTATTTTTTGGTAAAAGATTTTTAAACATAGTTATTCAACTTCGATTTAAATTTTAATTATTTTATTAAATTTTCCTCAACTTTGGACTAAATTTTGAGAAATTCAATCTGTAAAGACCTAATTTTTATTATTTAAACCCAATCTCTCTTTTTGGTTCTTCTGTTAGAGTAATTGCACCAAAACGTTCTTCGTATTTTTTAAGAGTTTGTTCTAAAACGTTGGCCATTCTCTTTAAATGAGCTGGGCTCATTAAAACTCTACTAGTAAGTGTGGGAGGATTAAAAGTATTTATAAAATCAAGGCAAAACTCTTCTTTAGTATGACTTAATATCATTAAATTTGAATAAACACCTTTTAAATCCTCATCTTTTGCTTTTATTTGAATTTGTTTGGTTTTTTCGTCCATAATTTTATTTTTTAATTAATTTCTTCATTATATTTAAATTCAAGTATTCTTTTCCCAAAGTCTTCGGCTTTTCTTAAATCCTCTTCATCTGGTCTTTCCTTGTTGAATATCCTTAGGCTTATATTGGCCAAAATACCACTTAATCCTCTGCAAGAAAAACCTCCCAAAAAAGTGATCCCCTTGATCTTCATTTTCTCTTCTATAATTCTTAATGTTCTTTTATCCCCAATTCCATTCATAGTGCAAAAACCAATTCCTTTTATATTAGACAAAGGAGGAATTTCTTCTAAGAATTTTATCATCTGTTTTGCCGGAGCAAAGGCATACACTGGCGTTCCTACACATATTAGGTCATATCCAGAAATATCATGCACTTCCTCAACTCTTTTTAAGTCCGCCCCTAATCCTTTAGCGATTGCTCGGGCAACTTTTTCCGTATTTCCTGTCTTGGAATAATAAACAACTAGAGATTTCATTTTTATTTTTCTTAATTAATTTCTTGATTTTTTTGTTTATCTAAAATTGAAGAATATAAATACCCTTTTTCTTAATTTCTTTTTCTTGGTCAAAATCATTAAGTTTAAATTTTAGAATATATTTTATCTTCCTCCTTATCTTTCTTCCGGTATACTCTTTTTTCTTAGGATCCCATTCTTCCAAAATTAGAATATCCCCTTCTTTTACTTTAAAATCAGCTAATCTTAATTCAAATTTCTTTTTACCAGATTTTATAAGTTTGAAATAATCTGGCCAAACTTTTTTCTTAATAACTGCCATATTTTTATTATCAGTTATATGTTTTCTTTAATAAACTGTTTAAGTTTTGATTTAATTTGAGAAATTATTTCTTCGTATCCTTTATCGTCCATCCCTTTAGGGTCTTGAATATCCCAAAGTTCCATTTTATCGCTCTTAGATAGATATTCGGGGATTGTCTCTGATTCAGCCATTACAATTATCTTGTCAAATTCCTGAATCATTTCTGGAGTTAATTGAATTCTAGTATTTTCCGATACATCAATCCCCTCTTTTCCTATAAATCTAATAACTGGTTCTGCTAAAACAATCTCTTTAATTTTCTGATTTTCATTCTCTAAGACCTTGGTCCCAGCAGAAAATGCTTTTATTCCTGAATATTTAGTAAATAAAGCAGCAGCTATTGTACTCCTACCAACATTTCCCCTACAAACAAAAAGTACTTTCATATTGTTTTTTAATTAATTTGTCAAATTTGGGTTAAGTTTATTTTAATTGAGAGAGTCCCAACTTTTCTGCGCTTTGAACTGCTTTTCTTCCTTAATTATTTCTTTCAACTTACGTTTTAATTCCTGAAATTCTTTTAATTTTTCTGCGTAAATCTCTGAGGCTTCTTTCATTTTTTGCGACCAATCGAATCCATATCTATAATATGGTATCCCCTCTTTTTCCCATCGATCAAGACTATTCTTTTCTGGATTTGAATAGTTATATTTTTCTAAAATAATTCCAAGCTGGCCAATAACCATTCTTATTCCATTATCAAGAATTTCCGGTTGTCTGTTACCAGTAAACTTATATTTATTATAATCACTGTTAAAATAATTAGATTGCTGATCTTTAGAAATTTGATCGGAAGTTTCATAATGTTTCCAATATTCCTTTTTCACAAATTCTTTCTTAATTAATTCGGGAGCCCTTTCAGCAAGGATTTGCACTTCATTTTTAAAATCTTTGAGTTTGGCACCAAGCCTTTCTGTTATTTCTGGTTTATCGTGTGTAGCCTCTCTTCTGGTATAATCTACAATCCAGTGGGTACAAAAAGAACCAGTAATCTCTATGAATTTTTCTTTTTCGCTTTCAAGCTCTATCTGTCTTTGTTTTATTTCTTCGCTTAATTGTTTTTTAATCTCATTAAAATTTCTTCCCATAATTTTATTTCTCAATTAATTATTAACTCCTCGTTTTATTAATTTTATGTTAATGCTGGGACAAAATCTCTATATAATGAAGACGCTTGTTGAAAAATTGAATTTAATATTTTTTCATTGTACTCGATTGGAAATTTTTTGCGTAACAACAATAATCTAACATTAGCACGAATTCTTGCTTTAATAATTTCATTATTAGTCCAATCAACTGTTAAGTCTCTCTTTATCATCCGTACTAATTCTTTAACTAAAATCTTTAACTCTCCATTTTTTAACTCTGATTTTTTGCTTAAAATAATTGTATCATAAAAAGCAATCTCTTCTTCGCTTAACCCGAGTTTAGTGCCAGCTTTTTCTGCTTGTTTAATCTCTTTAGCCAATTGAATAAGACGTTCAATTACTTTGGTCGAATTGATAATGTTACTTTCGTAATCTTCAATAATTCGTTCCAGCAACTCCATAAGCGATTTATAGCGTACTAAATTTTTTCTCATCCTTGAGCGCAATTCATCATTTAAAAGTTTCCGCAATGTTTCGATAGCAAGATTTCTAAATTTCATGTTTTTTACTTCTTCTAAGAATTTTTCATCAAATATTGAAATATCTGGCTTTATCCCATCCTTCATGGCAAAAATATCAATTATTCCTTCTGCAGTTATACTTTTAGAGACAAGTTCATGGATAGCTGACTCTATTTCTATATCAACGCTTCCAATACCAATAATAGTCCTTTTTACAGTTGCTTTTTTCACAGCTTGAAAAAATTCAACATCATTTCTTATCATATGTGCCTCATGATGTGGCATTACTAACGCAAAAAGTTTAAATAAATGTTCACTTTCTTTTAAAAATCTTTTTTTCTTTTCTTTGTCAGGTAATCCACTCTTTTCGTTTGTTATGACTGTATTCACTGCTTGTTGAAATAATCTCGCCCTATCAATATTTTTAAGTTTTTTCCAGTTAGAATAATCAACTCCTGAAAACATTGCTTTTACCACATCATATTTCTCAAGCATTTTATTCACAATCTCTTCTAACGGTATCATTGCTTCTTTCCTAATATCAGAACTATAGATACTCAATGCTTTTTTAAGATTATCAGCAATGCCAATATAATCTACTATTAAACCGCCCGGTTTATTTTTAAATATCCGATTAACACGAGCAATAGCCTGCATTAAAGTATGATTTCTTAATGGTTTATCAATATACATTGTATGTAACGATGGAACATCAAAACCAGTGAGCCACATATCACATACAATTACTATTTTTAAAGGGTCATCCGGATTTTTAAATCTTTTTTCCAGTTCTTTATTGTTCAGCTCTTTTTGTATTTGTCCTTTGAAGTCTCCTGCCTTTGATATAACTACTGCTATCTCTGGCGCTGAAGGAATTTTTGAAATCAACTTATATATTTCTACTGCCACTCGCCTACTTATTGTAACAATCATACCTTTACCTTCAATCCCTTTATTATTAAAGTGATTTATTATATCTTCTCCAACTTGCTTCAATCGGCCACCAGTCCCAATTGCTTGTTCTAATCTTGCCCACTTCCTCTTAAAGTCTTCTTTAACTTCAAACTCTTGTTCTGCCATTAAACCTTCAAATTCTTCATCAATAAAATAATTAGTTAGATGCAAAGGCACTAATCTTCCTTCATAATAAATTGGTACTGTTGCGCCATCTTCAACCGCTTTGTTAATTGGATAAATGCTTATGTACTCTCCAAAAACTAAACGGGTATCACGATTCTGTAAACTAATAGGTGTACCCGTAATACCCATAAAAGAAGCATTAGGCAGAGCGTTTCGCACATTGCCTGCGAGTTTTGCATATTGAGAACGATGTGCTTCGTCAGAAATAACAATAATATTTTCTCTGTTAGAAAGATTTTCGTATTCTTCCCCTTCAAATTTTTGAATTGTAGTAAATATTAACTCCCCTGCTGCTGTTTTTAACCTATCTTTTAAATCTTTTACGCTTTTTGCTTGCTTTGCTGTCGGATATCCAGTTCTTAAAAATGTTTTATATAATTGATTATCTAAATCATTTCTATCAGTTAAAAATACAAATGTTGGACTTTTTAGTTGTGGCAATTCTTTCAACTTGTTTATATAAAAAACCATTGATAATGATTTTCCACTTCCTTGAGTATGCCAAAATACACCTATTTTTTTATTTCCTTTGGGTGTGGTCGCTCGCAAGGTTTGATTTATTGCTTTGTTTATTCCGAAATATTGGTGATAAAGGCACATTTTCTTTGAAAACTTGCTTGTGTCTTTTTCACTATCTGTCTCAGAAACAACAAAGTTTTTTATAATATCCAATAAGCGAGTTTTATGAAAAATTCCTTTAATGAGTATTTCTAATTCAGACACTCCTTCATTTTTCTCTTCCTCGTCTTCAATGGCCTTCCACTTAGAAAACCATTCCCAAGGAGAAGTTATTGTACCATGCCTTGCTTGTAAGAGATCACTAACTACTAAAATTTGATTATATTTAAAAATATCGGGAATATCTTTTTTATATTGCTGTAATTGTCTAAATGCAGAATGAATTGTTCCTTCTTCAGTAGTAGGACTTTTTAATTCAAAAATAGAAACAGGTATGCCATTTATAAAGATGACTACATCTGGTCTTCTAACACTTTCCATTCCCTGTATCGCGAATTGATTCACAACTAAGAATTCATTATTTAATGGGTTTTGAAAATCAAAAACCTTGGCTATTTTACCTCTCATTTCTCCGTCTTTATCTTTTGATTCAACTTTAATTCCTTGAGTTATCATTTTGTGTATTTTTTTATTAGCAATATCTAAACTCGGATGCTCAAGATTTATAACCTTTGAAATCGCATTATCAATCGCTGAATCAGATAAATCTGAATTTAACCGTTTAAATGAACGCCTTAATCGCGGAACTAAAATAACCTCTCTAAAAGAATTTCGTTCCATCAAAGAACCACCTGGAGCCAAATCTGGTCCAAATTCATAATCGTAATCAAGCTCCTTGAGCCAGCCAATAACCGGTTGCTCTGTTAATATATTTTCGTTAAGTTTTCTTTCCATTTTTTATTTTTAATTGGTGCTTTGTCATATATGTTTTGCGGTTGATATAACCAAAAATTAATATGTTTTCTAGGGTCATGGGTTTTTAGCCCATTTGTTTTTTCTAAACTAATATTCATTTTATTCTTTTTACATTGTTCAACAAATGATTCAATAAGTGGAAGCCTAACTTTTTCTGCACCCGATAAACTTCGTTTTTTAACTTTAATATTAAAAAGAGATTTTTGTTTACTTTTTGATTCTAACCAATTTTTATACTCATTAAAATGGCCGTATGAATATGTCGCCAATCCTGCAAAATAATCAGCAATTTGTATAAAAGGTTCTTTTTTAGAATTAGATACTTTTATTATCTTTAGTCCGAGTTTCAAAAAATCATTTTTATTAATATTAAATAAATCAGTAATTGTTTTATATTTTTTATTAACTAAACACTTAGCAAGAGACCTCCAATCCATCAATGATTGTCTGTCTGGTCTCCAACACCAGGTGTCTCCAATTTTCCATCTCTTACTTAAGGTACTACTTAATAAATGGTAATACATCCTTCCGAGATTTGCATTGTTGTCGACATTGAGAACTCCCTTATGTCTTGAATCTTGCATATCCCAAATAAGAACATCAATTCTTAAATCATCAATGTATTTAAAAATAAGTTTATTTATTTTTTCAGCAGCAAATCTATACTTTGCATTACGTATCTTTTCCCATTTAAATTCGTTCTTAATGCCCGAATCGAAAAATAATTTTTCAAGTTCTGGTTTTATATAATTATATTTAGAAAATGCTAAAGTAATAAGTCCTAAGCTATTATAACGACCATCTTCATGGCCAGAATCATCAGAAAACGCAGAATGGCTGAATGTAATCATAATTTTACTCTTATTTTTCCGCTCATTAGTTTTGGCAAAAGCAAATTACGGAGAGATAACAATTTTTTATTTTCATTTTCGTTTATAACTATTTTCTTTATTAATGACTGTATGGAGTCGCTAAATTTTTCTGCCAAATCAATAGGTGGGATTGCAAAAACCTGTTCCTCAAATTCTGGCCAATGCCCCTTATACTCCTGCATTTTGATTTTCCCTTTTGTTAAAAAATATATGAATAGAGTTGGATAGCTATTATTTCCAATATACGGAAGTACATTTTGAATACAAGAAAAATTTTGTGTCAGCAATCGATAATAACAAGTATGATTTGTAAAAACTATTACCGGATTTTTTATAGTTGCCTTAACTCCAGGTTCGCCGTTATGAAAACCAATAAATCCTGACTGTCCTTGATCTAATATGGGAATTTTGCCCTTAGCTAAAGCATTTTTATTATCATATTTTTTGCCAACTGGTAATCGTTTAATAATTTCTGTAATTTTCCTCATCTTCCACCCCTCTGGTAATTTACCCCCATACACTGAAGCCTTACAAGGCAAAACAAACCACTCTTTAAAAATCGCCTGTGCTATCTGTTCTAATGCTTGATTAATTTTGTTATTCAACTCAATCTTATCATCAAAAGCAGAAAGAGTTTTAGCAATGCGTTTTTGTTCATTTAAATCAGGCAATAAAACTTCAAATTCTGAGACCTGTTTTAAATTAATGTTTGCCTGAACTGACTGAGCAACCAAATTATTAGCAAGTGTCCTTTGTAAATGTGTTGATAATGCATAAAATAAATATTTGGGATATGCTTTTTCAGTATTAAGCCTAATAATTGCAAGAGCTTGGTTAGTGTTGGCTGGCAATTCATTTTTTGTAACAAAAGCTATTCTACCAATAGATCCTGCGATAGAATACAATATATCATTTTCTTCAATTATTGATCTTTTAAGTAAACTATTAGTGTTTTCATTTATATAATCAAATTTATTGGGAAAAAAACGTCCTTCTTCAGTTATGGATTCTACTTTAATAAAATTAATCCCCTTATCCGTAAAATTACCGCCAATCGTAGTTGGGGTAGTTCCTTTAGTAATAAGTGCCGTAACTTCTCCCAACTTCACCTTCCGCCAATTTTTAGGTTTTAAATTTGTTTTTGACATACTAAAAAATATCATCAAGAAAAACTCTTAATTTAATTGCCGCCCCTCCGGTATCGGGTATTTGAACATTTAGATTGTAGGAGTGTTGAGAGCTATCAATTAAAATTTTATATCCCATTAATTCTCTATAAATTCTTTTATTACTCAGTAAATTCTCTGCTTTTTCAAGTAATACTTTTGTATTAAAATAATCGCCGTTGTTATCTTTAATTTCCGTTTCTCGGTTTAATTTTTGGAACTTTCTCACAACAGAAAGTGGTAATATTCTACGCAGAACTAACATCCCGACTACTGGTCGTTCATTTTCAAAATTAAAATTAAAATCATTTACTAAAATTTTTATATCTTTAGGTAATTTTTTAATTAATTCATCTGGAAATATTATTTTCCCAATTGTCTCTGCATTTTTCATTTTTATATCACTATCATCAACCAATATTAACCAATCCAATAATTTATTTCGAACTGTCTCTAAAATTCCTACAATAGCATTTTGTGGAACCATTAAAGTAAATTTAGTTAATAACCCAACAGATTTTGAAACTTTCCTTTGTAATTCCTCCGGATACGGCATCTGCAAACTAGAATTTTTTGATTTATTGCTAATTAATTGTTCTAATTCGCCAATGGCTTGCCAAACCCCTCTTTGAGATATTATTCTTTGCTTTTCTGAATTATCTATTATCCAGGGAACCCAACCATAATAAGGATTCCAGCCTCGCGGTTCTCCATGAACAACCCTATACTCGGGCACTCTTTCTTCCTTGCTATATCCACCCACCTCTTTTTCAATTCAACCCAAGAAATTCTGATCACCAACTTCCTTTGCAACAACTTTTGCCCTTCTTAATAATTCTGACACCCTTACATTAGATTTTGTAGTATCTTTTTTCAATTTTTGTAATGAAGTTATCATAAAATTTCCTTTAAATTCTTCCCGATTTCTTTTTCTTCGGCCATTTCGATTTTACGGCGACTATGCCCCATTTTGTTGTCTTGCGAAAATTAACTTGGCCCCGCGTTTTTCGCTTGGCAGATTGTAAGGATTCTTGATTTTTAGGAATTACTTTAACCATTTTTATAAATTTTTTTTGATTAGTTTAAGCTGACCTTTTGCATTTTGATTTTTGAATTTTATACCTGTGGATAACTCTTGCTTGACATTGTATTTTGTGATATAGTGTAAATGGTGCTTGGAGGGTCTTGACCCTGTCACGGCTATATCCAAGCTGTAACCAAGTACCACTAAAGAATACCGTAAAACGGTATTTTTTAGTTGTTTAATCGGTTTCAAGGTCTCCACTATGTAAAACTCTCTTGCTTGTTGTTTTATCAATACCCCAAAATGGAATTATACTCCAAAAATGCTTTTCACCACCTAATACTTGTTTAATAATAACTTTCACTCTCACAGTATCTATAACTACAATAAACTCATAATATGTTACATCCTTCATAACCTGCTCCCATCTACTATTCATCTTTTGAGTTTCAAATCTTCTTATTTGCCAAATACCTTGTAAGGTATGAGATTGTTTTAAAACTTCTGGTGCTAAATGAATAAGTTTTAATCTTGAATACTGATCTTTTCTGGGCCTAGCCTGCCTATTTGATATAAATTTTAAATGCTTTAATCCTTTTGTGTTAAAAGCAACTTTTTCTTTTAAATAAGGACAATAAATATTATCAATTGTTTTATAAAATTTTTCAGCTTTATCTTTAACTTCCAAAAAATCTTTTTCATCTTTAAAATTAAATCTCCCCATATACTAAAAATCTATCTTTTTTAAATTTTCTCCAATTTCTTTTTCCAATTTTTTACTTTCTTTAAAATATTGTTTTAATTCCGAAGTTAACTTTTTCATTTTTGTTTCAAATGGAATACCATCGTCTTCCTCTGGTGCTATTCCGACATATCTGCCAGGCGTTAAAACATAACCATTTTTAACAATTTCTTCTTTTTTAGCAGACTTGCAGAAACCTGCAATATCTTTGTATTTTTTTGCACCCTTTTCTCCACGCCACGCTTTTACTGTTTCAGCAATTTTTGAAATTTGCTCATCTGTAAAAATAACTTGTTTCCGAGAGATTGGTTCAAAGGTTTCCCTCGCATCAATAAAAAGAGTTTGACCAATTCTATTTTTAAACCTTCCATTCTTCTTATTTTTCGCCACAAACCAAAGAGAAACTGGGAGTGCTACACTATAAAACATTTTAGCAGGACAGGCAATAATGACTTCAATCAAATCATCTTCAATAATTTTCTTTCTAATTTCTCCTTCTCTACCGCTAACTGCCAATGCACCGTTTGCCATTACAAAACCAGCCATTCCGTTAGGAGCTAAGTGATGAATAAAATGCTGAATCCATATAAAGTTAGCATTACCAGAGGGTGGCGTGCCATATTTTATACGAGGATCTTTGTCACTTAATCTGCCTGGTTCCCAATCTGCATTAAAAGGTGGATTTGCTATAACAAAATCTGCGCGAAGATCAGGAAATTTATCATCATAATAAGAATTACCAATTTCAATTTGTCCAAAAACTCCCCGAATAGCAAGATTCATTTTACAAAGCCGAAATGTTGTAGGATTGCTTTCTTGTCCAAAAAAGGAAATTTTAGACGAATCCTTCTGATGAATTTTTAAGAATTCGCTTGACTGCACAAACATTCCTCCGCTTCCACAAGCAGGATCAAAAATACGCACATTCTCATATGGTTCTAGAACCTCGACAAGAAGTCGAACAATAGGACGTGGGGTATAAAATTCACCTCCTCTTTTACCTTCTGCTGAAGCAAATTGTCCTAAAAAATATTCATATACTCTACCTAACATGTCTTTTTCTTTATCAATGTCATGATCAAACTTTATTTTTGAAAATATGTTTACTAATTCTCCAAGTATGTGACTTTCAAGAGTAGTTTTTGTAAAAATTCTAGGAAGCACCCCTTTTAATTGTTTCGGATTTTCATTCTCAATTGCCTCCATTGCTTCGTCAATGTACTTTCCAATTTCAGCATGCATGGCATGATTTCTTAAAAATTCCCAACGAGCATTTTGAGGAATATAAAAAATACCTTCACTTTTATATTGATCTTTATCGTTAAGAATAAATTTTCTATTGCTTTCTTTGAGGATATAATAATCTTGGTTTTTAGAATCACCTGTCCATTGCTTTAACTGAGATTGTCTTTGATAGAAAGAGTCTGAAACATACTTTAAAAATAAAAGTCCGAGAACAATATATTTGTACTCGGATGGATCAATATTTCCACGTAACTTATCGGCCGCCTTCCAGAGTTCTTTTTCAAAACTTAAATCCTTAGCACTTTTTGGTTTGAGTGTTTTTAATTGATGAACAGCCTCATCTTTTGCCACCTGTATTCTTTTCAAAATATCATTAGGAAGCGTTTTTATTTCATATAAAAAACTTTTTCCAACTTCCTTAACTCGAATTTCAGTTCTTTTTTTAAGCATTTTTTGGACTCCTTGTCGGCTAATACCTAAAATACGAACTAAATCAGTTGTAGAAATGTATTTTTCAATTTTCATACTCTCATTATACCAAAATAAAAAAGGTTGTCAAGTGGTAACCGTTTTTTAAGTTATAAGCATTCTCTTTTTTAATAAAGAATATGACTTCAAATTAATTTCTTTTCTTTGAAACTAAAAACTTTAGTTTTGGTGATGATAATATGGTCTAAAACATCTATCCCCATTATTTTACCAGCCTCTACTATTCTCTTGGTAATCTCTAAGTCATCTTGAGAAGCCTCTGGATCTCCAGAGGGATGATTATGGACTAAAATAACTGAAGCGGCATTATGTTCTAATGCTCCTTTAAAAATTTCTCTTGGATGAACTAAATTAGCATTAAGAGTGCCTACAAACATTGGTTTTTTATAAATCATTTCATTCCTCGCATTAAGATAAATAACCATTAAATGCTCCCTAGTTTTATTCCTCATATAAACTGCTTGAGCGACTACATCCTTGACCGAACTAATAATTGGTAATGTTTCATCCTGAATCTTTAAGGCTCTTTTGATTAACTCTTGAGCAGCCAAAAGTGTACAGGCTTTGGCTGAACCAATGCCTTTAATTTTAGATAATTTTTTATAATCCAATTGTAATAATCTTTTTTTAGAATGTTTCTTTAAAATCTGCCTAGAGACTTCAATAACATTCTTCCCTTTTATCCCAGTTCCTAAAAGAATTGCTAAAAGTTCCTCATCTTTCAAATTTTGAGAACCTTTAGCGATTAATTTCTCTCTTGGTCGTTCAATTTTTGATAAATCTTTTATTTTCATCTTATTTCTGAAACAATTTCAGGTATTTAGAAAACATAAATAACCGATTCCTCTTAAATCCGGTAATTTCTTTAAAAATCCCAATGTTCTCAAATTGCTTTGCCAATGTACTTGCCGAAGGATAAGTTATTTCTAATCTCTCTGCTATTTGTTTGGTATTTAAAATGGGTTGAGAATATAAATGTTTTAGCAATTCTTGTCCCTTTTTTGCTCTTTTGCCAAGAGAGATGATATTTTGTTCGCAGTCGCGCCTTAAAGCAATAATTTTTTCAAATGTCAATTTGCTGTTTTTTGCTGTTTGAGTAACGCCAACCAAAAAAAACTTAAGCCAGTGTTCTAAATCATTGGAACTTCTTACAATAGTAAGTGAATCATAATAAGTATTTTTGTTTCTTTCAAAAAAATCCGATAAATAAAGTGTTGGCTTTGAAAGAATACCCTGTGATACAAGATATAAAGTAATAAATAATCGGCCAATACGACCATTGCCATCTAAGAATGGGTGTATCGTTTCAAATTGATAATGGCTAATAGCAATTTTAATTAAATGAGGCATGTCAATATTCTTATTGTGCCAAAACTTTTCAAGATCACTTAAGAGTTCCTGCACTTCGCTAGGATGCGGTGGAATAAATACAGCATCTTTTAGTGTCGCGCCTCCAATCCAGTTTTGACTGGTGCGGATTTCTCCAGGGTTCTTATGTTTACCGCGCACGCTGTTTAATAAAATTTTATGAGTGTCTTTAAGAAGTCGCATTGAAAGCGGAAGTTTTTCTAATTCAGTAATTGCAAAATCCATTGCCCTTGTGTAGTTTTGAACTTCTGCCCAATCATCTCTTCTTTCGGGATCTACTTCTTCCTTAGGTAAAAGTGCCTCATCCATCCCTGTTTTAGTCCCCTCAATCCTACTGGATGTTGTGGCCTCTTTAAAAATGTGCATGCGGATAAAAAAATCTACATCAGGCACAAGTGAAGAATAAGCATTCAACTCTCCTAAATATCTTGTTGCTTCTTCGAGCAATACATTAATTTTAGGATCTGACCATTTAAACTCCACATTAATTAAAGATGGAGAAAAGCTCCTATATTCGTATTGTTGCTTATATTCACCTGATTTGAATGTTGAGTTTTTCATAATAGTTAATTTTATATATAGATATTTATATTTAAAGTTTAGCACTCAACTTTACATAAGTCAAACCCATATTAAAAGTTAAGATGATGTCTTTTCCTGCCCGTCCTATTATTTTTGGGCATTGGTTTAAAATTTTACTTAATAAACGGATTTTCCATCTCAAAAACTATTTTCGGGGTTTGGTTATTAATAACATCCTCGGAAAAATTATATTTTTTGCTATATATAGTGTCAGTTGAACAAAATAAAGCTTCTTTATAATTGAACCCAAGTTTTTCAGCCACATATCTAACTGATTCTTCTGACTCCCCTTCAATCTCCACATATGGCTCTAGAAATGGCCATTCATCAATTGTAACCTCAACACCGTCTATCCCCCACAATTCTCTCTTATTCTCCTGATAAGCCTTCTTTCGACAACCTAAAAGAGTTAAAAGCTCTTCTGCTTTTTCTAAGCTGTCAACTTTTAAACAAATTTCCTTTTGACTTTTGATCCCCGTGCCATCAACAATCTTTAAACTCATGGTAATCTTATCTCCCTCATCTCTAACTCTTGCCCATCCTCCTTTTATTTTACATTCCTTGGGAAGACTAAAAACAATCCTTTTCTGCAAAAATTCAGGACGAATTAGTTTCCCTCCTATTTCTCCTAGTCTTTCTCTTATGTCCTGCTTATCAATATTTATAAATGTAGCTTCGTATTCTATTTTCATTAATTTTTTATTATTTATAATATTTATTGTTTGGTATGAGTTAAAAGATCTAAGGGGTAAGACTTGCCTGCAAAATAATCTTTAACCATCTTTTTTATATCCACATCTCTTAATGTATCCATGTCCATCTGATATATTTCTTCCGGACTAAACCACTTAGTTTCTGAGACATCATCATGGAATTCCCCTGTTTCATGGTCAGATATCTTGCCAATAAAAATGATTTTAATGCTGTGTGAAGTAATACCAAATTTTTGTTTTAAAAATTCCTTGAAGAAAGAATAAACTCCCAGAATGTGCGTTGGTTCAAAGTCAAAGCATGTTTCTTCTTTTATTTCTCTTTTTACGGCTTCCAGAGGATTTTCCCCTAATTCAATCCAACCAGCAGGATGACTCCACATTCCCTTGGCTATTTCTTTGGTTTCTTTAACTAAAAGTATTTTACCATTTCTCTCTAATATGGCTCCAACTACTCCGAATGTTTGTGTAAGCACTTTTTTGGTCATTTTTGTAGTTTATTTAAGCTTCTTTAATTTTAACTCTTTTTAAGAGGTTCGTCTAATTACTGATCAATAATTCTCAAAATGAAAAATGGATATTTATTTTACTAAATATCCATCTTTTAAAAGACTTTCTATAATCTTTTTTGATATAGCTGTTAAATTGATCTTTTTAAGGAAATTGATATCCGAAAAGATCGTTTCTTTTATCTCAGCACCTGGTTCAATTCCCCCCGTGATCCCAGCAAAAAAAGTGCTAACTCTTCCCTCTGTTTTGCTATGAGGTGTTATCCCTTTAAATACTTTATAAGGAATAAGTTTTAAAATCTTAACTTTAGGAAGTTCTTCCCCGCTTTCTCTCATAGCAGCTTTTTTCTTAGACTCTCCATCTTCTACTTTTCCCCCAGGAAATGTCCAGACATCTCCCTCGCGGATTCTAGTTAATAAGAAATACTTTTTATCAATAATTACTATTATGTTTACAATTTCTTTCATTTTTTAACACCTCCTTTCAAATTTTTAAATAAATAATATCGTTTAAAATATAATAACTGTTTATATTATATCATATCTTATTAAATTGTCAACAATTTAACTCCTGTTTTGCCTAATTAAAAATCCCTTAACTGAGTCAAGAGATAAAAACTCTTATTTTTGGCAATAAGGACAATATCTGGTTCCCCTCCCGGCAACTTTTATCTTTTTAATCTTTTCTTTGCCACATCTAGAACATTTTTGACCTTCTTTTTTATATACTTTTAAAAACTTTATAAACTTACCCTTACGTCCTCCAGCATCCACATAGTTATTGAAAGTTGTCCCCCTGTGCTTAACAGATAAATTTAAAATATCTTTTATCGCTTGATATAATTTCTTAATCTCTTTTGAAGTAAGATTATTTATCTTTCTAAATGGTAAAATATGGGCTCTAAAAAGACTTTCATCAGTATAGATATTTCCCAGTCCTGCTATATACTTTTGATTTAACAAAAAAGCTTTAATATTCCCTTTTCTTTTTTTTAATAATTTTTTAAAACTTAATAAATTAAATTCCGCATAAAGAGGATTTAAACCTAATTTATCTCGAACTTGTTTTAATTCTTTAGAATTAACTATCTGCCAAAATCCAAACTGGCGTTGATCATTGTAAAATAATTTAGAATTATCTTGAAAATAAATTATTAAATGCGTTTGTTTGTTTGGCAAATCAAGGCTCTCTTCTTCTGTACTATGCCCTCCAGCTATTACTTTCTTTTTATCTATATAAATTATTTGTCCAGTCATGCGTAAATGAACAACAAGATATTCGCCTTCTCGAGATAATTGGACAATAATATATTTCCCCCATCGAGAAATCTTTTGAAAACTAATGTTTTTTAAAACAGTACAAAAGTCTCTATCATCACATTTAGCAATTTTAGGCAAACGAATTTCCACTCTCTTAATCTTTTTATTAAGAATTGTTTTATTTAAATCATCAACAATTGTTTGTACTTCTGGTAATTCTGGCATAATTTTATGCTTTATGTTTTTATTGTAACATTTTATAAATTATTTTTAATAAAAAATAGTGAATGACTAATAATCATTCACTATTTATATTTTAAATGGAGCCCCTGAGAGGATTCGAACCCTTCCTTTCGCAATCAAAGCGAACGCTCTACCCAGCTGAGCTACAGGGGCCCAATTTTTTAAAAGTACAATTTATAAAACAACATTACTATTTTTAAAAAAATTTATCAATAGATAAACAATTATTTAAAAATTAAACCCTGTAATGAGATAAAACGCTCCGTTTACTAAAGGAATTATTACTGGAAAAAAGAAAAATATAAATATTAATAAAATAAATAACTGATATTGAGATAAAAATGCTTTTAAGTTATTAAATCTTTCTGGTAAAAAAGTAAAAAGAATATGTGAGCCGTCTAAAGGAGGAATTGGCAATAAATTAAAAATAGCTAAAATAAGATTTATCCAAACTATATAACTAAAAATAGTTATTAAATTTATTGCAATTTGATAAGAAAATAAATAAGGAATAAATCTTAAGCTTATTCCAAAAATTAAAGCAACCAAAATATTTGCCAATGGTCCTGCAAAAGCAACTTTAGCCTGGCCATAAACTTTATCTTTTAGATTATAAGGATTTATGGGAACGGGTTTGGCCCATCCAAAGATTATACCTGCTTGCGAAATAATTAAGAATAAGGGTACCAGGATTGAACCAATTGGGTCTAAATGACTTATAGGATTCAAAGTTAAACGACCAGCCAATTTAGCTGTTGGATCTCCTAGATAATCAGCCATTAACCCATGAGCTACCTCGTGGATAATAACAGAGAAAAGAAAAATTAAGATTATAAAGATTAATATTATTTCCATTGCAATTTTTTTAAAAATATATTATGATAATATTTGTATAATATCAATTAAGTTATTATACTTTTATATTATATCAATATGTCTAGAGTTTGCCAAATTTGTGGTAAAAAATCAATAATGAAAAGAAAGCTAAATAAGCTTAGAGGGAAATACAATCCTACTCCTAAAAAAAGAAAATACCCAAATCTTCAATGGGTTACTCTTCCTGATGGCAAAAAAGTGAAAGCATGTACAAAATGTATAAAAACACTATCTAAAAAGAAATAAAATATAATCTCAAATAAATAAAATATCGCACTATACCAAGTGCGGTTTTTTAATTAAAAGCCCTATTATTAATCCATTAATCTCAGAATTGATCTAAGACGGGAATCTCTTACTAAACATTATATTTAGTAAATATAAATCCCTATAAGAAGTTTTTGTCTAAGAATTTGTATGGACAACAATAGGACTTGTATCTCTATTATATAATTTTTGAAAACTACTTGTCAATCTTTACTAAAGATTCAATGCTTTTACCATCTGTTTTATCAAAGAAACTAAAACTGGCGCTGCTAGTAAGCTATAAGAAGGCACTCCTTCGTCGTCCAATATTTGCCAAGGTTTTTCAATTATATCTACTTTAGATTTTTCTGGAATCCACTTATAACTATATTCTGGGGTAATTTCATAATCATCAACATGTTCAAGGGCTTTTTCTACTGGAATACAATTTCTTAAAAGAATTTTAGGAATTCCATATAATGAAAATGCTTTCTCAATTAATTCACCATCTGTTTTTAATCTTTCTTTAATAGGTTCATTCCCTAACTCATCCCCTTCTTTTGAAACCATTCTTGCCCCATTACAATCAGGATTATCACATATCAAATGAAATTCACCAGTTTCTTTATCATATTCTTGTTTTAAAGTAGGAAGCAATTTTAGATTTCTGGAAGTTTGGCATTTAGGACAAATTCTTCTCCATCTGATTCTTTCGTCAATTACAGACCCTGGAAGATCAATCAGAACAAAAAGATCTGGATCTTCTCTATAACCAATTAATTCACGAAAAAATAATGAATAAGAAACCTGATCTAAACTTCTAGGAAACCCATCAATAAAGAAAGCTTTTCTCCCTCTTTTAGCTATTTCCATTTTAGCTATAGCTAAAACTAATTCAGAAGGTAAAAGGGTTTTAGTACTTCTATTTTCTAAAGCAGAAATTATTTTATCTAAAGATAAGTACCCTCTATAATTTTTTTCTAAAAATGAAATTAGTTCTTTTTTCTTATTTTCGTCTCTGACAACTTCATCTAATTGCCTAACTGCATCACCGAGAGAAAAATGTTCTACTTTGTCTTCTCCTATCACTTCTCTAAACATTTTAGCATAGGTTCCTTTACCAGAATTCTTTTTACCTAAAAGATAAGCAATAAAAGTTTTTTCTTTTAAGTACTCTCTAATTTTCTTAATTTCTTTTCCTGCTTTTAATTCAAAATAAACCTGCCTTTCTTTAGGGTCTGCTAAATTAAATTTTCTATTTATTCCTTCGATTTTAGTTTTAAAAATCGGAAATTGAGCATTTTTCATATTTGAAATATAGTTAATAATATAGTTCTCTAGCAAAAAAGACTTTTATAATTTTGTTTTGACTACAAAGTCTCTTCTTGAAGAAATGATTTTGATGTCTCCGTCTTGGTCTGTCCTTAAAATATTTATACCAAGTTCTTTCAAATTTTTCAAGACCTCTTCATGTGGATGCCCGTAAGCATTATCTCTGCCACATGAAATTATAGCAATATTTGGCAAAACTTTTTCTAAAAATTCTTTAGAAGTGGATGTTTTGCTACCATGATGCCCAACTTTTAAAACATCTGAATAAAGTTCATCTTTCTCAGATATTATTTTCTTTTCGGAAACTTTTGTAGCATCACCTGTAAAAAGAAATGAATTATTCCCAAAATCCAAACGAGCAATAATAGATGTATCATTGCAATTTTTAACTTCTTCTCCTTCTAAGCTTTCCAATGGATAAAGAATGTCTAAGGAAACATTTCCTATTTTTATTTCTTGAGAACTATGAGCAATTATAATTTCGGCATTTTCTTTTTTAATCATTTCTTTCCATTTGCCATATTGAGCTGTATCACGTATAATTCCTGTCCATAAAATTCTTTCAACATCATAGCTTTCTAAAACATTTAAAAGCCCTGTAATATGGTCTTGTTCGGGATGAGTTAAAATAATAAGATCAATTGTTCTATCCCAAAAAGGCATTTCTTCTGCTAGTTTTTCTAAGATCATTGAATCAGGACCACCATCAATTAAAATCTGATTTTGATAAGGTGTTTCAATAAAAATAGAATCTCCCTGTCCAATATCAAAAAATGTTATTTCTAAAGAATCTTGTTTGTTTAAAGAAAAAACAACCTGCCAAACAATTAGATTAATTAAAAATAAAAAAAGAACAATCAAAAAACTTAATTTTTTATGATCTATCATTTACTTTTTATTTAATTCCGCAAGTAATTTTTCAATATTAATACCGTATGTTTCACAAACTTGTCCAAGTTTTAAGCTCTCTATTTCAAATTTAGCCATTGGACAAGTCAAACAAGGTAAATTATATTTCATCAGAATTTCTTCTGCTCCTTTTTTCCTTAAAATTTCAGATAAAATGGTATTTTTATCAATTGTCATATATTTACTTTATTGTATATCCACCATCAACCACTAAAACCTGACCTGTTATAAAATCTGCTTCCTCACTTGCTAAAAAACTGACAGCATTGGCAATATCTTCGGGTTTGCCGATTCTTCCTTTTGGTGTCACCTGACAAACTTGTTCTCTCTTTAACCCTAGTTCTTTCAAAACTGAATCTAACATTGGGGTTTCAATCGCTCCTGGAGCAACAGCATTCACGTTAATCCCATGTTGAGCAAAATCTCCTGCCAGTCCCTTAGTAAATCCTATTACTCCTCCTTTGGTTGTTGAGTAAGTATATATTTTTGACCAAGAGACTATAGCAGCTATTGATGTAATATTGACTATCTTTCCATATTTTTGTTCTGTCATTTGTGGCAAAACCGAATAAGTTAGATTTATTAATCCTTTAAGATTAACATCTAAAGTTTTTTCTACAATTGATAAGTCCATCTTTGATAAGTCTTCAAGTAAACAAATACCGGCATTATTTACTAAGATATCTATTCTGCCAAATTTTTCTTTTGTTAATTGAACAACTTTCTTAATATCTTCTTCATTAGTCACATCTAATTTAAAAGCTAATCCTTCTTCTCCTAACCCTTCAATCTCCTTGACTACTTCTTGACACTCTTTTTGGTCAATGTCGGTAACAACAACCTTAACCCCATTTTTAGCCAACTTCAGGGCAATTGCCTTGCCAATCCCCCTTCGGGCACCAGTAACAATAGCAACTTTATTTTTTAAATCTTCATACATATATGTTTTTATAATTTAAATTTTTTCGACTTTCATCCTCTTAATTGCTTGTTCAATAAGTTTTTGGACTTCAATTTTTTCTTCTTCTATAACAACTCTTTTTAAATTTGCTTTTGTTTCAGGATGTTTTGCTAAAAACTTTTGACAATAAAATTCTTCTGGTAAAACCGATATATCAAAAGTTCCTATTTGTTCTGCTTTTTCTATTATATCTTTTTTATCCATCCCTATCAAAGGCTTTAAAACAGGAATGTTTATTGCATCCTCAATAACTCTCATGTTCTCTAAGGTTTGTGAGGCAACTTGGCCAATATTTTCTCCAGTGAATAAAGCACTTGCTTTTTCTTCTTCTGCTAAGGCTTGGGCAATTCTGAACATGAATCTACGGCATAAAATACATCCTAATTCAGGATTCGTTTTATGGAAAATGGCTTTATGTATATCTAAAAATGGGATTAGACAAAGCTTTGATTTAAATTGATATTTATTTAATGTTTTGATATTCTTTCTAATTTTTTCTAAAAACTTCTTATTTGTATAAAAATGCAAAAAAACCATTTTAACTCCCCTTCTTATCCCATAAAAACTTGCTACCGGAGAATCAATCCCTCCCGATAATAAAGAGATTGCTGTCCCACTTACACCAACTGGTAAACCTCCTAGTCCTTTAATCTTTTCTAAATAAAGGAAAGCATATTTTTCTACTACCTCAATAAAACAAGTTATATCTGGATTTTTCAAATTAACTCTAAATTCTAAATCTTTAGGATTAAGTTTCTCAAATATATACTCTCCTACTTGTTCATTAATTTGTTGAGAGGTTAAAGGAAAATCTTTTTCTCCTCTTTTTGTCTCCACTTTAAAGGTCTTAAACTTTTTATCTTCTAAAATTTCAAAAGATTTTTTGCTCATTTCTTTTATCTCTTGTTTGCAATTTACAGCAAAACTAAAATATGCAATTCCAAAAACATTTTTTAATGCTTGTTTAATTTTATCTTCTTTTATTCCATCTTCAATTTGAATTAAAATTCTTCCGGAAATCCTTTTTATCGTTTTTACATGCTTACAAGAATTCAAAACAAAACTTGTCCTGATATTTTCTATCAATTTTTCTTCAAAGAATTTCCTATTGCCTCCTTTTAAGGCAATCTCTGCATAATGACAAATTATAAAATCGTATTTCATAATATTATTCCGCCTCCTAAAACTTCAAGGCCTTTATAAAAAACTACTGATTGTCCTGAAGTAATCGCTCTTTGCGGTTTATCAAAAACTACTTTATACATCACATCTTTTATAATTGTAGCACGAGATAAAGAAGATCTGTATCTAATTTTAACCATTACTTTTAATGGTAATTTAGGTTTTTCTCTGGAAATCCAATTTATATTTTTTACTATTAATTCTTTCTTTTCTAATTCCTTTTTATTTTCGGTAACTATTAAAGTATTTTTTTTAATATCTTTTTTTAAAACATATAATGGTTTTTTCCCTGAAATATCTATTCCTTTTCTTTGCCCGATTGTATAAAACCATAATCCATTATGTTTACCAATAATCTCCCCCCGTGTATTAATAATATTCCCTGGATTTTTTTTAAGATTTTTTAATAAAAAATCATTACATGTGTTTTTTATAAAACAAACCTCTTGTGATTCTTGAATATCTAAAATTGGTAATTTAAATTCTTTAGCTAAATCTTTTACCTGTTTTTTAGTATATCCACCAACTGGAAATAAAATATGTTTTAACTTTCTTTGGTTTAATTGCCATAAAAAATATGTTTGATCCTTTTTTTTATCTTTTGCTTTTAATAATTTTTGTTTTACCATACGAGCATAATGACCAGTAGCTAAAAAATCTACTCCCATTTTTTTAACTTCTTTTAACAAGACATCAAATTTAATTTCTTTATTACAAAGAACACAAGGGTTAGGTGTTATTCCTTTTTTGTATCCCCTTAAGAAATAATCTATAATCTTGTTTTTAAATTCTTTTTTAATATCCAAAACAAAAAAAGGGATATTGAGAATTTGAGCTATTTTTCGAGCTCTTTTCTCAGAACCCTTTGAAGAATCAGGATAAACTTTCATGAAAACTCCAATTGTTTCTGCTCCACTTTCTTTTACTAAAGCTGCTGCTACTGAACTATCTACTCCTCCAGACATAGCAACTGCTATTTTTTTATTCATGTTTCTAAAAATCCATTAATAATTAAATTTGTAGCTTGTTTCTCAGTAAGTCCTCTCGTTCTTAAATAATTTAACTGCTCTTGAGAAATTTTCCCAATAGAAGCTTCATGTGTTATTTGGGCAAGTTTATTTTTACAAACTAATTCCGGTATCAGAGAAATATTAGATTTTTTATCAGTTAATAATCCCTGGCAATCCAAATGTCCTTTGCTTTCTGAATCGGCAATTACTTGAGAGTGTGCTAAAACTTTACTTTTTTTGCCACTAACTAACCTAAGATTAATAATACCAGAAGAGCCCTTCCCTTTTAAAATCAAAACATCCTTTATATTCATTTCTGTCCCCACACAATTGGCTATCATTTTTATATCACAACTTGCTCCAGCAGAAAGATTAAAAGAATTATTTATTTTAAGTTTCTTAGGAGTAAAAAGAGTTTTATATGTATAATCTAACTTTGAATTTTTTTCTAGAATAAATTCATATTCTGGTTCAACAATATCTTTCTCTCCCCAAGTATGGATATGATTATATTTTAAAGAAGAACCTTGTTTTAAAATGATTTTCCCATTGGCTTTATGTTTCCCATTCAAAGTTTTCTTTAAACTATTGCAAGATCCTTGAAGCGAAACTTTCAGTCCTTTTTCTACAATTAAAAGATTCTGAAGTTTTTGACTAATATTTTTATGGGCGATAGAAACACAAGAAAAAAGAGGAAAATTTACTTGATTTTTTATCCAAATAAAATAACCTTGCTTTGGTCTTTTTGAAAAATATTTTCTAGTCCAATTAAACTTTTCCCATGCTTCCGGGCTAGTTAAAAGAGTAACTCCATTTACTTTAAGGATATTTTTTACTTTATTATCAATCTGCCAAAAATGGACATTTCTTGCATTTTTCATAACCATATTTTTTAATAGTTTTTAATACTTTTTTATAATTTTTATCTCTACAAACAATTTTACCTGAAACCATTACATTGGTAATATTTGGTTTTAAGAAATTTAAAATAGATCCAGAGTGAGTAACTAATAAAACAGAAATCTTTTTATCTATTAATTCTTTTTTTATCATTTCGGCTACGCTTCTTATCTTTTTCAAATCCAATCCAGAATCAACTTCATCAAAAATTACTAATTTAGGATTTAATACTAATATTTGGATAAGTTCTGACATCTTTTTCTCTCCTCCAGAAAAATCTAAGTTTACATCTCTCTTTAGGAGATGTTTATTAAATATTTGCTCTAATCCTTTCAATTTAGAATTCTTAATAACTGAAATTTTATTTAATAATTTGGATGTTTTGACTCCTTTTATTGCTGGAGGTGATTGAAATGATAAAGCAAGTCCAAGTCTTACTCTCTTTTCTGGAGTAAAATTTGTAATATCTTTTCCTTGAAAAAATATTTGGCCAGATGTTATTTTATATTTAGGATTTCCTAAAATAGCATGGCAAAGAGTACTTTTACCAGAAGCATTAGAACCTAGAAGTACCTGAACATCGCCCTTTTTTATTTCAAGGTTCACGCCTTTTAATATTTTCTTTCCATTTGATTCAACTTTTAAATTTTTGATTTCTAAAAACATTTTATTAGATTAAACTAAAAACCATAGCCAGCCCCAAAATTACAATTATGAGTCCAGAAATCAAATCAAGATATTTAATATTTCTGGCCTGCCAGCTTGAGATATCTTTTATTTTAGAAAGTCCAAAATAAATTATTAAAACCATAATCAACATTGGCAGAACAAATACAAAGTTGTAAAGCAAAAGTAGAGGAAAAGCTTTTAAAATATCAAGAGAACACAGTATCCCCCCACAAATAATATAAGGTCCTATTGTACAAGGAAGCAAGAAGACAGTAACAAAGGCACCGACAACAAAGGCTCCTATAGGACTTGTTACTTTAGAGATAATTTTATTAACCTTAGGAACAGTATTACAAACAGCCTGAGCTCGAAAAAAATCTCTTAATTTTAAAACTCCTAAAATTATGGCACCTGCTCCTAGTGCCTGATAAAGCCAAATTCTGATTGAAGTTAACGCCTGAATAATCTGAAATGATCTTATTATAACTAACCCGTAGAATAAATACATTATAAAAACAGAAATAACAAATGCTAGCCCGGCCAGCAGAACATTTCTTTTCTTTTGGGGATTGTAAGTTAAAATCGTAATTAGCATCAAACTCAGAACAGCCAAAGCACACGGATTGATCGCATCAATAAGGGCTAAAGATAAAACTTTAATCAAAGTGAGCTTTGTTCCTTGAAAAACTTCTGACTCAATTTTAACTTTAAAATTTATGGCATTATTAAAATGCATATATGCTCCTGACAATGAGACATCTATAGAGTCAATAGAAGTATAATAAATTTGATCTATAACATCTGTGATATTTTTAGCAATGACTAAACTTTGAAAAACCTCATTAGAATTAATTTGTTGAGAACTTTTTTCTCCTACTCCTTCCCCGTTCCAACCAAAAATCCATTCTTCTTGACCAGTTTTTATCAAAATTTTATCTTTTGTCCATATCTTTGGTTGGCCAGGCAAAGTAGCCAAGTTTAAATCCTCAAATCTCTGAGAATTTCCATTTATCAGCGGACATGGATTATTTTCTAGTTCTTCAATTTTTTCTCTAATATTTTCTAAAATCGGTCTATCTCCAGTAATGATATTTTGGTGAGATTTTGTAAAGATAATAATAGGGAGACCACAACAAGAATTAGGACCACCGGGAATACAAGGCGAAAGTTCATAACCCTGACAATATTCATTAAGCAAAGGAGCATTTTCTTTTTGTTGATAAATTTCATATTCAATAATAATCAAATTTGGGCGTTCTTCTAATAAATCTTGAAAAACTACCGGATCTGTTTTAGCACAGTGAGAACAACCAATGCCAGTAAAATAAATAGCGCAAGAATGGGTTTCTGTATTTTCAGCAAAAGAAAAAGAGCTAGGAATTAAAAGAAATCCCGATGCTAGGAATAAAAAAAGAAGTAATCCTAAAAATTTTCTCAGCTTTCTGAAAATCATAAATAATACTTATGGTTTATTAATATAATTCCTCTACCGATAAACTAATAAAGCTAGAGGGATTATTTTGGTTATCAAAACGAGTTTTAATCCAGAAATAACTTCTGGCAATGTTTGATATTTCAACTTGGTCAATCAAACCATTAAAAGAATAACTCTTATAAACTTGGCCCAAAGATGAAATCCAACTTTCTCCTTTATATCTACCAATTTCAGCAAATTCTCCTTCTTTTTTTGTAAGAATTCCATTTGGAACATCTTTTATTGATTTTTCTGTTCCGTCTAAATAAGAAATTAATTGTTCTCCATTATAAACAAAAGTTAAATAATGCCATTTATCTTTTTCCAAAGGAGTTTTTAAATATGTCTGATATGATTTTCCAGAAATAGATGTTCTAAATATACTTTCGTCTTTTCTCATGATTATTTGCCAAGCACTATATTGATCCCCTTCCCATCCAATAATTCCTCTGTCTCCCTGTTCTTCTTTTGGCAAAATCCAAACTCCGATTGTTATATTCTCTAAATCAGAAAGCAAAGATGAATCATTAAGAGCAACAAAATCGTCAATTCCATCGAATTGATATGCCATACTTATTTTACCTTCAACTCCTTGTTTTAAGTTTCCATATACTTTTCCATCAATATTGTTAATAGTAGAGTCAAAACTATCTCCAGAAGTTTCTCCAAAATGTTGAACCATTAGAAAATTGTTATCCCATGTTCCCTCATCATTTTTTTCAATTGTTTTAGAATTATTATAATAAATATAAATTTCTGTATCTTCTATTGAAGATAAAAAAGGAATTTTAACCCAAGCAAATAATTCTCCCGTTAAAGAATTATAACTTTCTACATCTCTTTTTAATTTATTATTATCTGCATCAATAAAAATAATATCTTTCCCAATTCTACTAGCATTTTCTTTTAAACTATCGTTCTTTATATAGACAAGTAATGAAAAATCAGTTAAATCGTTAATAATTTTTGTATGATCAACAGTTATTTTCTTTCTAAACTTCCAATTATAATCAAACCATTTTGTTTCATCCAACTCCCCGGTATAAATCGCCGATCCACCTGGAGAATAAATTTGATAAATTTCTTTTTCTTTTTCTAAAACAGCATAAATTTTATATTCTGCATTATCTCGAGATGTTTTATACCAATAACAAAATTTAGAATTAGATTTATCAGATTTAAAGAGAGGATCTTCAGGGACTTCTGAAATATAATTTTTAATTCCTTGAAAAAAAACTCCATTCTCTATTTTGTCTTTTTCTAAACACTTCCATTCTTTGATTTCTGGATATTTTCCATAGTCTCTATAGTAAGCATTTAATCCTCTTTCTAATATGGCTAAGTCTTTTACTCTTTCGTCATCCCTCTTTTCTGGATATACTCCCCTAACAAAAAGAAATATTATACATAAAAAAAATAAAATAATTATTATGTAAAATAAAATCTCTAAAAGAGAAAATCTTTGAAATTCTTTTTTAACAAATAAATTTGTTATTTTATTTTTCATTTTGAGTATTATTTAAGAATACTTGACTGTGGAAATAAGCAAACTTTATCTTATTATTTTTATTTACTTTTTTAAAAATGTTTTGGGTAATTTTACTTGATATTTCGTTACGGTTAGAAGCTAAAGTAAGATAACGGACAAAGACATCAACTCCACTTGGTTGAAAATAAGTTCTAGAATAAGGTTTTTGTTTATTTTTCTCATAACCCTTAAGAACGATTTCTGCGGATTCTTCCGCTATTTTCTGCGCTATATCTATATCACTATCAAAAGTTATTGGAAAACTTACTTCATCTAAAATAAAATTATCTTTTCTTGTATAGTTAATAATATCTTCCTCAAATAATTTAGCATTAGGAATTAAAATGCTCCTGCCAGAAGTTTCTTCAGAGGGTATTGTTCCTCCAATCTCTTTAATATGAATATGAGATAAACTAATGTCAGAAACATCTCCTTTTACTGTTCCGATAATAACTCTATCCCCAATTTCAAAAGGTCTTTTTACTACAACCATTAACCAGGCAGCCATTCCACTAATTGGTCTTTGCAAAGAAAAACCAAAGGATGCACTAATTAAACCTGCAAATAAACCAATGCTGACTAAAGAACCAGAGTAAGACAGTACTCCGAATATAATCAAAAATAGAACAACGATATATTTGATTGCTTTAGAAAAAATCTCAATGTCTGAACGTTCTTTTTTATTCTTTGCTTTTCCAAGAAGAAATTTCTTAAGAAAATTAAATATATAGCAAAAAATCCAATACAAGATTGTAACACTAATGACTGTAAAACAAACTTTTAAAAATAAATTTCCATTAAACTGGTCAATAAAATTGAACATATTTTTTAATTTAAATTATATCTAGATATAATTATAGCAATTTTCTTGAAAAATAAAAACCATAACAAAATACCTTGCGATATAAGGTATTTTTTTAGCTAAACCAATATCTAATAGATATAAGGCAAAAAGATTAAAAGACCAATAAAAATAGAACCGATAACTACTACTAAAACAGCAGAAGCAGAAAGATCTTTTATTTTCCTAATTTTATGGTTAAATTCGGGCTCAAGAAAATCTAAAATTCTTTCTATCTGAGAATTAATTAATTCTAATCCTAAAACTAAAACAATGGTTAATATTAATAATACCCTTTCCAAAACATCCAAAGGAAAATAAAACATAAAAAAAATAACTAAGGTTGCAACTGTTATTTGAATTTTGAATGTTTGCTCTTCCTTAATTGCTGACTTTAATCCTATAATAGCTGACTTTAAACTTGATTTTAACTTTTTAAAATTAATCATATGTTTTGTATTATAACAAATTATATAAATTTTTCCAAAAAAACTGGGATAAAATGTTATATTATCCCAGTTATATAAAAACTTTTATTTATTCCATTTTCCTGTTTCCTCATTAAACCGATATCCAAGCAATTTAAATATCTTCTTGCATCTTGTTTCACATGCCTCGTCTCTTGCTTCAGAAAAGTTAAACTTCATAATTTGGTCTTTCGATGGGTTGCCATTGCGATAGATAAAAAAAGATTTTTCCCCTTTTACAACGCTAAATTCTTTTTCTTCCTTTTTTGGCAAATTGCCTTTTATCAATTCTTGAAATATAACTTTCATTCCTTCTCCTTTTTAAAATTTTTTTAATTAGAAACAAAAAAAACTATAATACCTCCCTTCTTTATTTTTTAATGACCAGAATAGAAATAAAAAAAAATAGCAATATACTATTAATGTATTATCATTATGACACAGTTAAAAGAAATAATCAAATATTTAAATTTATTCTAGCTTAACTGCCGTTCCATAAACTAAAAGTTCCGCTGCCCCAGACATTATCTGAGAAGTAGTAAAACGAATACCTATTATTGCATCTGCTCCAACATCTTCAGCGTTTTTAAGCATTCTTTTCATGGCTTCTTCTCTCGCTTCATTCAACGCTTCTGTATATTCTTTTATCTCTCCCCCTACAATATTTCTAAACCCTGCCATGATATCTTTCCCAATATTTTTGGCCCGAATAGTATTGCCACGAACCAAACCCAAGCTTGTTTTAATTTGTTTCCCAGGTACATTGTTCAAAGTTGTTAATATCATATAATTATTCTTCTTTTAATCTCTCTTTAATAAGAGAACTTATAATTATTATTATTCCTAAAATAATGGCAATAATTCCATATCTAATTATAGCCGGAATTGTTGTATCTCGAAAAAATTCATATAAACCAAAACTAATTAAAATAATAGTTCCCAGAAAAAATAATGTTAATCCTAAAATATTTAAGAATTTCATTTTAATTTATTTCGTAAGTGATATTCACATTAACCTCTATTTTGTTTTCTCCTGTTTCTATTTGAGGAACTTCTTCATCAGCAGTTTCCATTGTTGCAGCTGAATCTTTAAATCCATAGTAATATGGACTTATTCTATTTTCATTAAAACTAACAATTCTAACTAGTTTGACGCCTAACTGAGAAGCTAATTCTTTGGCTTTTTCTTTTGCTTCTTTAATAGCTTTTTCTCTTGCTTGTTTTTTAAGTTCATCTTCTTGGTCAATTGTAAATTGAAGGTTTCCGATTTGATTAGCTCCCGCATCTGTAACTTTCCGAATAATAGTACCTATTTTCTCCATATCTCTAATCTTTACTTCTAAAGATTGTTTAACTTCATAGCCAATTAACACTCTTCTGCCGTTGGGATAAAACTCTGTCTTTCCCTGCCACTCATATCTTGGATAGATATTAAAGCTTGTGGTTTTCAAATCTTTTGCTTCTACTCCTTCTTCTTTCACAGAGTTGATAACAGCATTCATTTTTTTTGTATTTTCTGTCATTGCTTCTGCTACTTCTTTTTTTTCTGTTCTTACGGAAAAACTAGTAAGAGCTAAGTCTGGTTTAGCATAAACTTCACCAGTTCCTGAAACAGTTATTGTATTTTTACTCTCTATTTCTTGACCAATATATTTTCCTTCTTTAATTTTATTTTGAGCGCTAACTAAAACATAAATAGTTAAGATAGATAAAAAAATTATTAAAATAATACAGATACTCTTAAATAAAATTTTATGTTCATATCCGCATATTTTAGAATTTTGTTCGTTAGCCATATTTTTTTAATTAATATTTTAATTTCGATAATCCTTATAACAATTCTATTATAACACAAAAGAACTCTTTAAAAGAGTTCTCTTGGTTTGATTTTCTTAACTTCAAAGTCTATTCCTTCATTGGTCTGGCTTCATCTACTATAATTTTTCTTCCATCTAATTCTGTTCCGTTAAACATTTCTTTTGCTTTGCCAGCTTCTTCACCCGAAGCCATTTCCACAAAACCAAAACCTTTTGATCTTCCAGAAATTCTATCTTTTATGATAGTAACAGATTCTACTGCACCAGCTGCAGAAAAATATTCTTTAAGACTGTCATCTGTTGTGTCATAAGATAGACTTCCTATATAAAGTTTCTTTTCCATTTTTCTCAAATAATTAATTTATATTACGACCTGTTCTCTATGAGAACACGACATTTATTTTTGAAATTCAAAACAAATGTATCTTAAATATACAGAAAATATTTTCTTCTGTCAAACTCTTTTTTAAGCAAATTATTTCTTAAAAAATAATATGTAATAAACTCTTACTAAGCAAAGAACCGTAGCCCAAATAAACCACCAAATATTAATATCTAAAATTGATGGTATCCATTTCACTAAAATTACTCCTATTAACACGCCTGCAAATCCTACTAATTTAACATCTATCCATCCCATTTTTTTGACACAATTGTCTGCCCATTGAAAGAAAGCCATATTTTTATTTTAATTTATTAATCTCCGACCTTTATAAAATTATATCTTTTTTCCTATTTTTGATAAAGACTATTATGCTATTTATAGAACCAATCAAAAAACCTAAAGGACAAATAAAAATAGCAATAATAAAAAAGATTACATGTAAAACTTCCATTAAGTTCTTCAACAGAATAATATTACTTGATATTTCTGCCAATCCATAAAAAACATTATGCAGAAAAACAAATATAAAGAAACTAATCGCTGAAACCCCTGTTAATGATAAATATTTCTTAAGTGCTCCTTTTATGTTTTGTTTAAGAACCAAGAATATTAACAAAACTCCTAATAAAGAAAAAATAACAAAAGGTAACAAAAAAAACAAAGAACCTTTAAAAAGTTTTCCTATCTCTTCTACAAAAATTTCACCCAATATTAAAAGAAAAAATAATATTAGAGTATAAAACGTTATGATTAAAGATTTTTTCATTATTATATTCTACCACTTTAATTTTATTTTTAAAGTAATAAATCTTCTGCTTGTTTTTTAAGAATAAGAATTTGTCTCTCTGGAATTTTCAATTTTTTAGATAATCTCTTTGAATCAATATCTAAAATATCTTGAACTAACATTATTTTTTTAGAAACAAAAAAATCAGCTAAATAAGAATTTAGAGCTGGTAAAATTGTAATTGGATAAAATTTATTTTCTTCAATCAAACTCTCTAGTCCTTGCGTTTTGGGATATCTCCACCCTAAAGCATCTATACCTATACACTTAAAATAATCTAAGGTTTTTTGAGTAAACTTAGTATTAGTAACCATCATCGTTTTTACTTCAAGCCCTTCATCTTTTTTAGATTTAAAAAATGAACTATTACAAATATCTAAAAATCTAGCATAATTAGCCAGGGCATCTTTTGAATGAACTTTTTCTCCGGGTAAATTTCTGTATTTACATTCACCAATATATATTATGTTTTCTTTTTGAGCCACAAAGTCTATTTCATAGTTCCGTATGCAGTGCCCAGGTATATATTGATTAATCTTTACTTCGTATCCTAGTTTTCTAAAAATCTCCCCAACAAATTTTTCAAAAGGAAAGCCAGTTGGTCCTAATTTTTTCATCCCTTTCTTTAAATTAAATTTTAAAGCTGCTTTGGGAGTTTCAGAATTTAGCATCTTTGTAACATTTGAAAAAATTTCTGATGTCTTAATCCCTGGATATGCCTTCTTCTTTATAACTCTGGCAATATCTTGGGCTAAATCTCTTGATGCTCCAACTCTTCTAGCTGAATTATATACTTTTTGAAAAGAAAATGATTCCTTATCACCATTTAAATTAATAACATATAAAGAATTCATAAAATTAGCTATGTTGATTATATCTTTTCTTTTTTATATTCAAAATAAGAATAAACAATTGTATAAATTGAACCAAAAATAGCTAATCCTAATACCAAAAATGTTGCATATTTCCCGAATAAAATTCCGATAAAAGATATTATACCAGCAATTTTAAATATTTTTGCTCCAATTTTATGAGTTTTGTCCCAAACATTTTCACTGCTTAATGTCCAGGGAGTCCTGATACCAATAAACCAATTTCTTTTTGAATTCTCCATTAAGACCCCAGAATAATAAAAGATTATTCCAATAGCAGGCATTATAAGTATATTCATATCAAATCTTTTTCCTAAATTCCAAAAAAGAGTAAGACAATAAATATACGATAAAAATATTGTTATTAAGATTATAAACGTATCAAAATATTTTCTAAACTTTTTAATATTTTCTTTTAACGGATCTATCTTGGGAATAAAAGTAAAAAGAATTAATAAACCAACTAAGATAATTGGGAATAAAAATGTACCCCAGAACCTAGATATATATCCATCAACTTCCCCCTGGGCATTCCAATGAGAAGCCATCATGCTTGGCATTTGAGCATAAAAATAAATTCCAATAATGAAAGATATTAGTATAATCCCTAAAATAATTATTTCACTTTTTCTCATATTTTTATTTATTTAAAAAGATTTTTTGAGTTGGATATGCAAATTCAATATTTTCTTTTTCAAATCCTTCTTTAATTTGTAAGTTAATCTCCTCTTGAATATCCATATGTTGTTTATAATCAGCACTGTTTAGATAATAAACTATTTCAAAATTAAGGCTAAATTCTCCAAATTTTTCAAAATGAACTCTATCTAATTCAACTAATTCAAACTTCTCTATTACCCCTTTTATTATTAAAGGAATTTTTCTAAGTTTTTCTGTCGGAGTATTATAAACAACCCCTAAAGTAAAAGTATTTCTTCTCTTCTTCATTTTTTTATAGTTGTGAATCCTAGCTTCTGTTAACTGCTTGTTTGATATTATCAATTCTTCTCCTTTGAGTGTTAGCATACGAGTTGATTTTATCCCAATGTTTTTAACAGTACCTGAATCATCTCCAACTACAATATAATCTCCTATTTGAAATGGCCTATCAAAATAAATAGAAAATGAGGCAAAAATATCTGATAAGATTCCCTGGAGAGCAAAAGCAATAGCAACACCTCCAATTCCAAGTCCAGCCACCAAAGCAGTAATATTATATCCTAAAGCTTGGAGAGTTGTTATTATTACTAAAATCCATAAAAGCACTTTTAAAGCTTTGGAAAAAAGATAGACTATAGAAGGATCAAACTCCCCCTCTTCTTTCCTTTTTTGTATTTTAATTACTTTCTCAGCTCCATAATCAATAATCTCCTGCCCTGCTTTAATAAAATAATAAGCTGTAAGAATGATTAAAGAATATAATATAAATTTATTTGTTATTATTGGCAAATTTAAAAATTGGAAACTAATATATAAGGAAAAAAGAATATAAAAAGGTAAATTAATAAAGTTTATTATTTTGACTAATAAATTTAAAAAATCTATTTGTTTACGATCAGCTATCTTTATAATTTTTTTAATTAAAAGTTTTTTAAAAACCCTTAAACAAATAATTATTAAGAAAAAACTTACTAGAGCAATAAAATAACTTTTTATTGGATTCCCCAAAAAATTGTTATAAGAAAGTATTTGATTAAATAAATTTATCATATATCTTTTAAAAATAATTAATTTGCATGGCTTTTCTTACTTCTTCCATTGTTTCTTGAGCTACTTTTCTTGCTTTTTTAGTACCTTGCTCTAATATTCCCATAATTTTCTCAGGATTTTTTTCTAACTCCTTTCTTTTAGCTCTAATTGGTTCAAGCAAAAGTTCTAATATTTTGATTAATCTCTTTTTAACTTCTACATCCCCTAGCCCTCCTTTTTTATAAAGTTTCTTTAGTTTCTCTAACCCTTCAAGGTTGTTATCAAAAGCATCTAAATAAGCAAAAACTATGTTGCCTTTAATCCTACCTGGATCCTGAATCCGAATATGTTTTGGATCAGTATACATGTTCATAACTTTTCTAGTTACTTCTTTTTTAGAATCGGAAAGATAAATTGCATTATTCAGAGATTTGCTTGCTTTGCCTTTACCATCTATGCCGGGTAAACGACTTGTTTTTGAAAAAAATCCATTACATTCTTTTAAGATTTTATGGCCTTTCCCATAAGTTCTATTAAATTTCCTAACAATCTCATTAACTTGTTCTAAAATAGGCATTTGATCATCTCCTACTGGCACAAGATCAGCTTTAAAAATAGTAATATCAGCTGCTTGGCTTATGGGGTAAGTTAAAAATCCAACGGGGACATTCGCTCCATATCCTTTTTGCTTCATTTCATTTTTTATAGTTGGATTTCTCTGTAGCCTGGCTAAAGTAACCAAATTAAGAAAATATAAATTTAATTCGGCAAGTTCTGGAATTGATGATTGAATAAGAATTGTTGTTCTTTTAGGGTCTATACCAATAGAAAGGTAATCTATGGCTACTTGTAATATTGCTTTTCTTATTTTTCCAGGATTATCGGCATTGTCTGTTAACGCTTGCGTGTCAGCCAGCATAATAAACTGCTCACAAGAGTTTTGAAGTTTTACCCGGGATTGCAAAGAACCAACAAAATGCCCTAAATGTAAAGGACCTGTGGGCCTATCTCCAGTTAATATCCTTTTTCTTTTAGTTTCTTTCATATTCATAAATTTAGTATTCTATTTAATTTTATCAGAGAATACCTTTATTATCAATAAATAAAAACCCGAGGGATAATTCCCTCGGGAAAATCTATATAATAAAAATTATAAGATTTACTTTCCAAACAATCCTTTAAACCATCCCCAAATGCCTCTAGCATTTTTTTCGTTCTGAATCATTTCTTGCAATTTATCTTGCCCTTGTTCCATGCTTTGAATTTGTTCTTGCATCAAAGTACTGACTTCATCCTCGCAATCACACTCTCCTTTCAATTCTTTAAGGCGTTGAATTCTTATCCGATTCTGGTTTACTAAACTCCGAAGTTCTTCTGCTGTTTCCTGATCACCACCAGCAAAAAATCTTAAAATTCTATTTTTATTCCTAATTGTTTCTTCTGCCTTTATAGTCTCTTGAACAGAATTATTAAATTCTTTGGCAACTTTAGAAACTTCCTCGCCAAGATCACCAACTAATTCTTCTCCAATAGAAAGAAATGCATGCACTGCTGTTCTTACTTCATTCTGGTTTTGATAAGCTTTTTGTAAATTTCCTTTCATTGATTTAATCTCTTCAATCATCTCTCCTCGTTTTTCTTGTATCATTGATTTCCACTCGCTAGATGTCCTAGCTCTTAATTGCTGTCCATTTCCGTTACCAAGCAAACCATTTTCTTCTTGATTTTGTTCTTGTGTCTGCTCTTGTGTCTGCTCTTGTTGTTGCTGTTGGTCTCCTTGCCCTTCATCTTGCCCCTGATCTTCTGACCCTTCGCCCTGCTGTTGATTTCCTTGTTCATCTCCTGCTGGTGAAGCATCTTGACCCTGACTTCCTGTATCTTCATTTTTAGCAATAGTTAAAGAGAATATACTTAAACTAGCAAAAACAAATAAAACTAAGAATATACTAACTATTTTTTTCATACTTTTATTTTTTATTTTTTTTAATTTGACTTTTTTATTTATTTTCTTCTTTAATCTCTCTTTTAATAGTTTTCCAATGATAAAGATATAATGGTAAACCAATTAAAATTAAAGATAAATTTAAAGATGCATCTCGATGTCTTCTAGCAACTATGGGATCAATTTGCAGACTAGTCTCTTTCCAATTATTATAATCAACTAACCAACTTTCAATATCACTTTTTTGTTCTTCGGAAAGACATACTTGATTTTCTCCATCTATTTCTTTTTCAAGATTGTCTATTTCTGAAGCTGAAAAAGGAGTTGGTATTTGTTTATAAAGAATTCTCTGTTCTTCTTCGGCTTGAGTAAAAATAAATGCCTTAAGTCCCATATTGAGAAAATTAACACCACCGATAATTAAAAGCACCAGACCAAGTAAAGTAAAAATATAAAGATAAATTGTTCTAACTAAAGATTGTTTTTTCATATTTTATTGTATTAATCCTGTACACCTCCAATTTATAACTCCTTCTCTGTTTGTAATATCAATAACACAAGCTGGATTACATCCTTGTTTTTCAATATTTAAATCTATCCAATATGTTCCTGTATTTTCATTACAAACATAAGTATCCTTTAACCTGTTTCCACATTCACTTTCTATGGCAATCTGCTTGGCATCTGCTAAACTCAATATATTTTGAGTATCTTTATCAACACAATGCTCTTCTGTAAATGCTTGGTCATCATCTGTTTTACATTGAAGCGGATAAGTTTCCAGAATAGGATATCCTGCTTCCGTACATTCTTTAAAACTATTTATATCTTCTTGATTATCTTCAAAAATTCCTTCACATTTATTATCTATACATTTACAAGAATCTGGTGCCGCACAAAAACATTCTCCACCAGTTTCTGTTGGAAGGTTGTCTTTACTATAACAACCACAATTGCAATCTCCTGTCTCTCCAAAAACAACACAAGAATCATCGTCCGTACATTCTTCTGTTATGTCTTGCTCTCCTTCTAACGGCATTCCTTCTTCAGGCGCTGATATTGATTGTTTCATCAAATAATATGATCCTAAAACAACTATTATAATAATTATTGTTGCTATGATTTTATTCATATTTTTATTTTTACTTTAACTATTATAATTTTAACTAATCTAGAGACTTCTGTCAAAGGAATAATTATTATATTTTAATTATCTTTTCCCACGGTAAGTCTGATTTCCCAAAGTGACCATAACTTGCTGTTCTACTATAAATAGGTCTGAGTAAATCTAGCGTTTCAATAATAGCTCTAGGTTTAAAATCAAATTTATCTTTGATAGCACCGCTTAAATCTTCTCCTTTCTCATTGATTATTTCAACCATTAAAGGTTCTACTCTACCTATAGCATATGACACAGATACTAAACATTCTTTAGCTAGGTTGTTAGCCACAATGTTCTTGGCTGCAAAACGAGCCATATAAGCAGCTGATCTATCAACTTTACTGGGATCTTTTCCAGAAAAACATCCTCCTCCATGAGGAATTAATCCTCCATAGGTGTCAACCATTATTTTACGTCCAGTTAAACCAGTATCTGCTGAAAAACCTCCTTTAACAAATTTACCTGTAGGGTTTACTAAGATATCAATATCATTAATATCTCCTACAATAGGTTTTATTAATTTTTCAATAATTGTTTTGCGAATTTCTTCTTGAGAAACATTTTCATCATGTTGACAACTAATTAAAATTGATCTAATTTTCCCATTTTGCATAGTTACCTGAGATTTACCATCCGGTCTAAGCCATAGAATTTCTTTATTCTTTCTTAATATTTCTAACCCTTTGGTTAATTTGTGAACTAGAACAACTCCTTTAGGTAAAAACTCTTTTGTTTCATCAATGGCATAACCATACATTATTCCTTGATCTCCTGCTCCTCCTGTGTCTACTCCCTGAGCAATATCAGGAGATTGGCAACTAATATTTGTTATTATTTTTAAATCATCTTCATAACCAATTTTTCTATAAACATCTTCCGCAATCTTCTTAAAATCAACGTTAGCATTTGTAGTCACTTCTCCTCCAACTAATAATAAGTTATGTCCTCCAAAACTTTCTATTGCTACTCGAGATTTTGGATCTTGAGCTAAACACTCATCCAGAATAGCATCTGAAATCTGATCACAGATTTTATCAGGATGTCCAGATGTTACACTCTCAACAGTATAGATTTTTGCATTATTAAACATAAATACATTTAAGTTAATTAAAATAAAAATTCCTTCTAATTAAGAAGAAAGATTTTCAAAAACTAATTTAATAGTTTTAATCGACCCTTATCTTCCCTCAATGAGGTTGGATTTGGCACCTTCTCTAAGTAGTCAACTTAAAGGGTTACCGGCAGGATCATAAGGCCTTATCCCTCCCCTGCACTCTTGATAAGTTATTTAGTTATTATTTTAATTTTATCATTCTAAATTAAAATGTCAATTCGTCTAATAAAAAACAAGCCCAGAGGGGCTTGTCTTTCATTTAATCTATTTAAAATAGATTGTTATATACGAGCTACGTTTGTTGCGTTTGGTCCTTTTGGAGAATCACTTTTCTCAAAAGATACTTTATCGCCTTCCTTTAGCTCATCATAGCTTACATCTTTGAGTTCATTGCTGTGAAAAAATAAATCTTTTTCTTCACCTTCGATGGCAATAAATCCGAACCCTTTATCTGTAAGTTTTTTAATTGTTCCTTCCATGATTAAAGATAAAATTAATTAATTAATCCAAGGTTTCCCTTGGAACTAGCACCCTAAAAACTCGACTACATTTTTATTAGGTAACTACCTAGTAAACACATTAGCATATAAGTAAAAATTCGTCAATACCTAATATTATTATTCAAACATTTCTTTTTTAGTAAACCGAGAAAGTGCATAAATGATTGTTCCTTCGAGTTCCTTTTGTCTAGGAATTAAATTATTTGTCATAAAACCAACACATCCTTCGTGTTGCTTTGTGTTTTTCATTCCTCTTATTTCATCCATTACATCCCCTAATTCTTTCTTTTCTTCTTTTATTTGTTTAATAATTTTTTCAGGCATAAAAAGTCCTCTTCTTTTAGAATACCCCCAAACTCCTTGTCGATTAATAATTGCTACAAAACCGCTTAAAAAAATCCCTATTTCTTCATGCCCAAACCCTCCTTCTAGCCCCACTCCGTAATCAGCATTTACTTTTTCTATTGCCCTACTAGCTCTGTTTTTAGCACCTTTGAGCATTTCTTTAAAACTCATAGGCATATCCGAAACATCAGAAGGGATAGAAATATCAATAATTTCTATTTCACAATTAAATACTTTTTCAAAGGCTTTTTTTGTTGCTTCAATCTTAACTGGATTTTTAGAACCCACGGCTACTTTTAACATATTGTTTATATATTTTAATTCTATTAAAAACTACCTTTCATAAAAGATAGCCTTTAAAAAATAGAATTTGTTATTTAATTAATTTTAGTTTTCCTGTTAAGCAAACCGATTATAATCATTATTAATCCTCCTCCAACCCAAATAGCTAGTCCAATTTCGAAATAAAGAAATATTCCGATAAATATCCAGATAATTCCAAGAATTATATGAATTTGATAAGGAAATCCTTTTTTCATGTTATTTAATTTCTTGTTTATTTTCAACCTTATTTTCTCCTAAGAATTTCTTTCCAATTCCTTCAACTGCTCTCAAAATCTCTAAAGGAACAGCAAAAACAATTGTATTCGATTGATCAGAGCTTATATCGTTGATGGATTGAAGAGTCCTTAAATGAAGTGCCCCTTCATGCTCGGATAAAATCTTAGCAGCCTTGGACATATTTTCAGCAGCTAGTGCTTCTCCTTCGGCCTTAATAATTATTGCTCTCTTTTCTCTTTCGGCTTCGGCTTGTTTGCCAATAACTCTCTTCATTTCTTCTGGCAAGGTTATGTCCTTTAGTTCTACATTGTCAACTCTAATCCCCCAAGGGTCAGAAGCTTTGTCAATAACACTTCTTATATTCTCAGAAACTTTATCTCTTTGGGAAAGAAGTTGATCTAATTCCACTTGTCCTACCGCATTTCTCATTGTTGTTTGGGCTAATTGAGAAATAGCATAAAAAAAGTTTTCTACTTCTAAAATTGCCTTGCTTGCATCTTGAACCTTATAATAAATAACTGCATTAACACTAACTGAAATATTGTCTCTAGTAATTGCTTCCTGGTTTGGTACATCTACTGCTTTTACCCTTAAGTCCACTTTTTTATAGAAAAAGAAGATTGGCCAAATCAATCTCCATCCCGGTTTCATTAACCCATCATATTTCCCTAATTTAAATCTAACTCCATTTTCATATTGATTAACTTGCCTAATGGAAATTAAAATTATAAAAACAATTGCTACTAAAATTGTGTAAATTGTGTCTGCCATATTTTTTATTAATTATTAATATTTTAAACCTTTGCCTTATTTTAACAAAAAACCTTTTTTATTAAAAGACAACTGTCCTATACTTTCCCCAGCAATATATCCTGTAGTCCAACAAACTTGTAGATTATACCCGCCTGTTGGGCCATCAAGATCAAGTATCTCCCCGGCAAAATATAAATTATCAATTAATTTTGACTTCATTGTTTTATGATCAATCTCACTTAATTTAATACCACCTGTTGTAATAATTGCTCTTTTAAAATCTTGCAATCCTTTTATTTCTAAACTAAATTCTTTTAAAAGATGAACTAATCTTTTTCTTTCTTCTTTGTTTACAGAGTTAACTTTTTTATTAAGATTAATTTCAGATAATTTTACAATTACTGGAATAAGTTTTTTAGGCAATAAATCATCAAAGCCATTTCTAAATAATTTATTAGGATTTTTTTGAAAATCTCTTTGAATTCTTTTATCAAGTTTTACAAAATCCAATGCTGGTTTAAAATCAATTTGCATTTTAATTTTATTATGCAATTCTTTCCCAATCTCTTTGCTCATATCAAGAATTATTGGTCCGCTCATCCCATCTGCTGTAAATATTGCCTCGCCAAATCTGGAAATAATCTTTTTACCATTTTTATATATACTAATCTCAACATTTTTAAGGCTTAGCCCTTCAAGTCTTTTAACATATCTTTCTTTAACAATGATCGGCACAAGTGATGGTAAAAGTCTATTGACTGTATGGCCAACCTTCTCAGCCCATCTGTATCCATCACCAGTAGAACCAGTTCTTGGATGAGATTTTCCTCCTGTACAAATTATGAAATTGTCAGCAATAATCTCTTCTCCACTTGTCAACAAAATCTTTTCTATTTTATTATTTTTTTTTATAATTTTTCTTACTTCTGAATTCGTTTTTATATCAACATGAGACTTTCTTAAATATCTAGTAAGAGTATTAATCACATCTTGTGATTTATCGCTCATAGGAAATACTCTATTTCCCCTTTCAACTTTTGTTTTCAAGCCATTTTCTTCAAAAAAGTTTATTGTTTCATCTACTCCAAATTTAGAAAGAGCTGAAAAGAGAAACTTACCATTTCTCCCAAATTTATCTATTATCTTTTTAAAATCACTTATTTTATTTGTAAGATTACATCTTCCTTTGCCAGTCACTAAAAGCTTAGATCCTAGCGCTTTATTTTTCTCAATTAAAACAACATGAGAGCCAAGCTCTCCTGCTCTTCCTGCGGCAATTATTCCAGCAGGGCCTCCTCCAATTACAGCTACATTATATTTCATATATATTGATTATATTAAAAAAATAGTCTTTTGAAAAGGTTATTTTATTATTTTACTTATAAATTAAATTTAAATATTGACTTTTTATAAAAAGTACATTATAAATAAACATATAGGCTAACCTAATGTAAAGTTATTCCACCGCTTTAGGAAAGGCGGTTTTAATTTTTATGGAGATAAGAAACATTGCCATTATTGCTCATGTTGATCATGGTAAAACAACTCTCACTGAAGCTTTAATGCGACAAACAGGAATATTAAAACCTGGAGAGACCATGGACAGCGATACTCTTGAGCAAGAAAGAGGCATAACAATTTATTCAAAAAATACTTCTATCTACTATAAGAATACAAAAATAAACATAGTAGATACACCCGGACATACCGACTTTGGTTCAGAAGTTGAGCGTGTTTTGCGTTCTATAGATTCTGTGCTTTTAGTAGTTGATGCCCAAGAAGGTCCAATGCCCCAAACAAAGTTTGTTCTGAAAAAATCACTTTCTTTAGGATTGAAACCAATTGTAGTATTGAATAAAATAGATAAGCCCGCTGCCAGACCTGATATTGTACAAGAAATGGTTTATGAACTTTTTCTTAATTTAGGAGCAAGCGACGAACAACTTGATTTTACTACAGTTTATACAATCGCTCGAGATGGCATAGCCAAAATAAACATAGACGATGATTCTAAAAATTTAACTCCCCTCTTAGATATAATTTTAAAACAAGTGCCAGTTTCTTCAACTGAAGAAGCAAATAATAAACCTTTGCGTCTACAACCTTTTAATCTTGCTTATGATGATTTTCTAGGCCGACTTGCTATTGGAAGAATCTATGAAGGAGAAATAAAAAATAATTCTAAAGTAATTATTAAAGACATTGAAGGTAAAATCCGAGAAGGTAAAATTACTAAATTATTCACTTTTGAAGGACTAGAAAGAAAAGAAATAGAAAAAGCTAATGCTGGAGACATTGTAATGACTGCTGGCATGCCTAATATATTTATCGGAGAAACCATTTGTTTAAATGAAGAACAAGAAGCTTTGCCAGCTATTAATATTGACGAACCAACGATTTCATTAAACTTATTGGCTAATAACTCTCCGTTTTCAGGGAGAGATGGAAAAGACGTTACAAATAGACAACTTAAGGAAAGATTAAAAAAAGAACTTGAAGTTAATGTTGGTTTAAAAGTTGATTTTTCTGCTGTTGACCATTATAAAATATATGGCCGAGGCGAAATGCATATTGCAATCTTGCTTGAAAACATGCGTCGGGAAGGATCTGAAATGCAAATATCACAACCAAATGTAATTATTAAAGAAAAAGATGGCATAAAACTTGAACCGTTTGAAGAGGTCACTATTAATGTGCCAGAAGAAATGTCTGGAATTGTTATTAAAAAACTTTCTCGTAGAAGTGGGAATATGATTGAAATGACCCCAGATCATAATAATGTAAAAATTATCTTTGAAATTCCAAGTAGAGGTTTACTTGGATATCGGAATGAATTCATAGTTGATACCAGCGACGAAGGGATCATTTACTCTCGAGTAATTGGATTTAAGCCTTATGTCGGAGATATTAAAAAAAATGAAGTAGGATCAATGGTCTCCATGGCCACAGGAAAAGCTCTTGGCTTCTCACTTTTTAATCTTCAAAACAGAGGGACTTTATATATTAAAGCTGGAACACAAGTATATGAAGGGATGGTC